>VFQQ010000060.1_pt1 | contig 281042 bp, 210 predicted proteins | sample 3512341 | NCBI WGS metagenome assembly VFQQ01 (sample SAMN10412373, study PRJNA504923) | tailings metagenome | isolation source: Relicate 2 Philex TSF1 revegetated site | place: Philippines: Tuba, Benguet | collected 2017-08-29
GGGCGCCAGCCGTTGGCCATGGTTCCCTGAACGGAAGCGCCTCCGGCGGGGCCAGCGACCCCGCTGGACCGGGATCGGCCGGCACGTCGGGTTGCGCCAAGACCGCCTTTCCGCCCGGCACCCCTCTGCGGGCTGGATCTAAGCCCCTGACGGGGTGCAGGGGCTCGCCCCTGCCCTCGCCGGAGGCGCTTCTCTCGAGGAACCGTCCAAGCAATACCGGGCGTGATGCCCGGCCGCTACAGGTTCGGCATCCCCTCAATCTCAATGTGCCCCGAGTCTATCAGCAGCGAAGCCTCCTTGCGGAGCGCCGTCAGCCGCTTGGCGAGATCCGGAGGCAGCTTCGAGGCGTCAAGGGGTTCGCAGGCCCGGACGGCGGCGTGCGGCCGCTTCTGATGACGGAAGAGGATCTCGGCCGCTTCGATCCGGACCCGGTCGGCGTCGGCGGGGAACCTCTCGATGAACTCGAGGTGGACTTCGAGGGCTTCGCGGAGGTGGCCGGCGATCTGGAGCTGGCTGCCGAGGTTGATGACGTCCGTCTTGTAGGGGGCCCACTCCTGCGCGAAGTGCCGGGCGGCGGACCATTCGTCGTAGGCGGCGAACGGCTTGCCGTCGGCAAGGAGGGCGCGGAGCCGTTCGAGGTGTTTCACCTTGCGGCGGATCGGGTCGAGCGGTTTCTTCTTCTTGCGTTTCTTCCCTTCGCGGGTCAGCTGCTGCGTCGAACGCGCGAGGATGACCTCGCCGTCGATCGAGCGGACGTTGCGGCCCGCCATGACGGAGAACAGGTCCCAGTTCTCGCAGTCGACCCAGTTCTTCTTGAGGAACAGCCAGGCGATGCCGAAGCCGAGGGCCGCGCCGGCGAGGTGCAGGAGTTCGCTGGTGACGCGGAATCCCAGGAAGACCGCGAGGGCCAGCTGGAGGACGATCATCAGAAGAGCGAAGGTCTGGATCGGGGCTTCCCAGAGGCCGGTCCGGAGGACCCAGGAGTAGCCGACGGTCATCTCATTGCGGGGGGCCCAGACGAGGGCGATTGCCATCAGGCCGAAGATGGCCGACGACGCTCCGACTGAGACGCCGGGCGAAGCCCAGAGGAGGCAGACTTGCTCCGCCGCGGATTCCCCGATGGCGATCGTGGCGAAGATCCCGAGGAACGGACCGGCCCCGACCTTCCCTTCGACCACGAGGCCGAAGGCCCACAGGAAGAACATGTTGAAGACGAGGTGGACGAAAGTTCCGTGCAGGAAGTTCGACGTCAGCCACTGGACCGGATAGAGCCCGACGCCGTGCGTCAGGCCGTAGCGGCCGAGGACCTCATCAGGGGTGCCGAAGCCCCCCAGGACCCAGATGAAGAACACGAGGACGTTGACGACGATCAGGCCGAGCGTCCCCCAGGGCCGGTAATAGATGGGAGCGTCGGTGCTGAGCGGAATCAGAAGCATCACGAACCGTCGAAACCTGGGGCGGCCCTGTCCGGTCTGGCGACAACGGTTCTCGCGAGGCGCCGGATCACTCCGCGGGAGCCGTTTTCTCCAAAGGCCGCCGCCTCTGTTCTCACTCCTCCCCGCGCCGCGGTCAAGGGGAGGAGGAGCGGGAGGTCAGGTCCGCCGGCTGCCGCGGGCCTCGAGCCAGGCGAGGTAGTCGCCGCTCTCGATCCGCTCGAACCGGTCGGGGGGGCCGTTCAGGAGGTAGACCCCGGACCGGAGAGTTTCGCCCCCCGCGAGGGTGACGTCGATCGTCGCCTTGCGGTATTCGTGCGGCCGGGGATCGGTCGCACTGCACCCTTCGTAGGCATCGAGCTCGGCGAGGCCGTCCTCGGCGGTCGCGACGCCGAATTCGTAGAGGTCCCCCACGACGCGGATCTCCCCCGGAACGCTCAGCCCCGGGTAGCTGCCGAGATTCACGAGGAGCCCTTCGACGGTTCCCTCGCCGAGGTGGCGGGCGTGGGCGGCGAGGAACGTCGCCATCCGGTGCGGGTGGGCCCGCCGGAGGGTGCCGTAGACGAACACCCGCCGCGAGGCCGCGTCGCCCGCCGGGTCATGGTCCGCGGCGTCTCCCGATGCACTCACCTGTCCGGACATCGCGCCCCTTCGTCTCCGCGGCCGAAGCCGCGGATCACTTCGTGTAGAACTTGATGCAGACCGGAGCGCCGACCTTCACCTTGCTGCCGACGGGGCTGAGCTTACCGGTCTCGGCGTCGATCCGGAACGAGACGACGTCGTCCGAGTCCTGGTTCGCGGCGAGCAGGTACTGGCCGGTCGGGTCGATGCCGAAGTTCCGTGGAATCTTCCCGTCGGTCGACTGGTGGCCGATCGCCTTGAGAGTTCCATCCTTCTGGTTGATCTCGAACATCGCGATCGAGTTGGGACCGCGGTTCGAGACGTACAGGAATTTGCCCGACGGATGGACCTGGACCTCGGCGGTCGAGTTCCCCTGCCGGTCGGTCCCTTCGGGGACGGTGGTGATCGTCTGGAAGGCCGAGAGGGTCCCGATCTGCGGGTGGTACAGGAGGGCCGTCACCTGCAGCGACATCTCGAGGTTCGTGTAGGCAAACTTGCCGTTCGGGTGAAACGCGAAGTGCCGCGGGCCGCCGCCGGCGGGGGTCGAGGTCGAGGGGGGCTCGTTGGGGGTCAGGGTGCCGCGGTCGGCGTCGAGCCGGTAGACGAGGAGCTTGTCGAGGCCGAGGTCGGCGGCGATGGCGAACTCGTTGGCGGCGTCGACGTTGATCGAGTGGCCGTGGGGGGCTTCCTGGCGGCCCTTGTCGACGCTCGAGCCCTTGTGCTGATGAAAACTCGAGACCGGCTTGAGCTTGCCGTCCTTCTCGATCGGCAGGCAGGCGACGCTGCCGCCGCCGTAGTTGGCGACGAGGACGCACTTGCCGCTCCGGTCGACGACGAGATGGCACGGTCCCGCGCCGCCCGAGGGCTGGCTGTTCAGTTCCTTGAGCTTGCCGGAGTCGGCGTCGATCGCGAAGGCGGTGACACCGCCGACTTTCTTTTCGCCGATGTCGCTGACTTCACTGACCGCGTAGAGGTGGGTCTGGGTCGGGTCGAGGGCGACGAAGGAGGGGTTGCGGACTCCGGCGACGAGTCCCTTGTCGGTGAGCTGGCCGGTCTTGAGGTCGAGCTCGAGGAGGTAGATCCCCTTACTGTCACGCTGGGTGTAGGTGCCGACGTAGACCCGCATCGTGTCGCCTCCGAAGGAGAGAGCCGAGGTGGCCGCCAGGAGCCAGGCGGAGCAGAGAGGGACGAGCCATCGGTGGAGACGCATCGCGATGTCACCTTCCAGAGAGCGGATGTCACGAGAACAGACTGGAAGCATTTGATGCGCAGCGGAGCGCGTCAAGGATCAGCCGCGAAACCGGCTTCAGGCCGCGTCCGAGCCTTCGGCCGGGTGGCGGATCTCCATGAAGCGGATGAGGCCGCCGTCGAACTGATAGGCGTGCTGCACGATGACGTCGGCGACGGTTGTGCCGGTGAGGTCGCGGACGAGCTGCCGGACGTCGACGACGACTTCGTTGTCCGTGTGGGCGAAGCGGACGGGGGTGACCGTCGGGTCGATGAGTCCCCACTGCCGGGTCCAGTAGGCGCGGATTTCGTCGTGGCCGTGGACGTAGCCCCCTTCCATGCCGTTGGGCCAGTCGACGGCGGGGATCATGGTGGCGAGGGCCGCGTCGATGTTGCGGGCGTTGAATGACGCGTAGGCCGTATGGAGAAGCTTCTCGCGGGAGGTGGCCAGGTCCATGTCGATTTCCTTTGGCGCACGATGTTCTGCGGCTGCGACTGACCGCGGGAGAAGCCGTTCTACATCAGGCGGTGTGCGGAGCCCACCCAGCAGGTGTGAAGAAGCCTCTCCTCCCCAGCACCGTCCATTGGCGTCGCAGCGTCCCTTGCGCAACCCATCGTGCCACGCCGCCCCGGGTGCAGGGGCGGAGCTCCTGCCCGCCGGAGGCGCTTCCCTGTGGAACCCTGGAAAACGACCGACGTCCCCGTCGGGAACCAGCGTCGAGGGCCCCCTCCCTCATTCCCGCGGGGAGTGCAGTGCAGGCGTAGTGGAGAGAGGAGTCCTCGACGCCGAGCCGCGATCGGATGCCCGTTGTGTTCCACGGTTCCACGAGGAAGCGCCTCCGGCGGGGCCAGCAGCGTGCTGGACCCGGGTGGCCGTGGGGCGATGGGATTGAGCAAGCGACGTCGTGCCGGCCGGGACGGGGTTCGAGAACCTACGGGCGGACCTGGCCACGCAGCCGCTGCAGCTCCGCCAGCGCCTGCTCCGGCGACAAACCCTCCAGCTCCAACCGACGCAACTCATCCACCACCGGATGCTCCTCCGGATTGAACAACACCAGCTGCTTCTGCTTCGACGTCCGCTTCCGCTGCGGAATCGTCGTCTTCCCCGTCACATCCTGATGGTCATTCTCCAGCTGGTGCAGAATCGTATCCGCCCGGTCAATCACATGCCGCGGCACACCCGCCAGCCTGGCCACATGAATCCCGTAACTCCGGTCCGCCGCCCCTCGCACAATCTTGTGCAGGAACACCAGCTCCCCACCCCGCTCATGAACGGCAACGTTCCAGTTCACCGAGTTCGGCAACGAATCCGGAAGCGCCGTCAGCTCGTGGTAATGCGTCGCAAACAACGTCCGGCACCGCAGCTCATCATGGATGTATTCCGTGATCGCCCACGCCAGCGAGATCCCGTCGTACGTGCTCGTCCCCCGGCCGATCTCATCGAGAATCACCAGGCTCTGCTGCGTCGCCGCATTGAGAATCCGCGCCGCCTCGGTCATCTCGACCATGAACGTACTCTGCCCCCGCCCCAGCTCGTCGCTCGCCCCGACCCGGGCGAAGATCCGGTCCGCAATCCCGATCGTCGCCCGGCTGGCCGGGACAAACGAGCCCATCTGGGCCAGGATCGTCAGCAGCGCCGCCTGACGGATGTAGGTACTCTTACCGGCCATGTTCGGGCCGGTGATCAGCTGAATGAACGGAGCGGCGGCAGCCCGAGCGCCGACGGCCGCAGGAGCCGCCGCCGCAATGCCGTCGCCAGAAGGAGGCGGAGCGGCGCCGTCGGTCGGCAGGCCGAGGACAACGTCGTTAGGAACGAACGCTCCCCGGCGAAACTTCTTGTCGAGGACCGGATGGCGGCCTTCGCGGATGTCGAGGACCGGTTCGGTCGTGATCGTAGGACGGACGTACCGCTGCTGGACCGCGAGGGTCGCCAACGCAATCAGGACGTCGATCTGCGCGAGCGTCTCCGCCGTCTGCTGCAGGCGGCGGCACTCGGCGTTGACCCGGCTCCGAAGCTGCGTGAACAGCTCGTTCTCGAGGGCGATCCCCCGCTCTTCCGCCCGCAGGACCTTGTCCTCGTACTCCTTGAGCTCGGGCGTAATGAACCGTTCCTGGTTCTTGAGAGTCTGCTTCCGGACGTAGTCGGCCGGGATCTTGTCGAAGTGGCTGGCGGTGATTTCGAGGTAGTACCCGAAGACCTTGTTGAAGCCGACCTTGAGACTGTTGATCCCGGTCCGCTGGATCTCGCGGGCCTGGTACTCGGCGATCCACTTCTTGCCACCCCGGGCAAGGTCCCGGAATTCATCGAGCGCGGCGTTGTAACCGTCCCGGATCATCCCCCCTTCGCTCGTGATCAGCGGAGCCTCGTCGACGATCGCGGCGTCGATCTCGGCCCGCATTTCGGAACAGAGGTCGAGCCGGGCTTCGAGCGTCTTGAGCAGATCGGAATATCTCCCGACGAGCTTCGCCTTGAGCCGCGGCAGGAGCCCGAGCGTCCGGCCGAGGGCCGAGAGGTCCCGCGGCGACGCCCGGAGCGTCGCCACTCGGGCGCAGAGCCGCTGGAGGTCGTACGCCTGAAGCAGCTGTTCGCGCAGGTCGCGGCAGAGGCCAGCGTCGCAGGTCAGCTCTTCGACGGCGTCGAGTCGGCGGTTGATCGCGATCGGGTCGGTGAGCGGATTCGAAAGCCACTCAGCCAGGAGCCGGGCTCCCATGGCGGTCGCGGTCTCGTCGAGCGTCTCGAGGAGGCTCCCCCGGCGGTCGTCGCCCCGGATCGTGCGGACCAGTTCCAGGCTCCGGCGGGTCGCTTCGTCGATCAGGAGGTTCGCCCCCCGGCGGTACGGGTCGAGCCGGACGATGTGCGCCGCGGAGGCTTTCTGCGTCTCCTGGACATAGTCGAGGAGCGCCCCGGCGGCGGTAATCCCGGCGGACTCGGGGTCGATGTCGAACCCGTCGAGCGTCGCCGTCTGAAAGTGCTTGAGCAGTCGTTCGAGGCAGGTCGCCTCCGAAAAACTCCACGCCTGCCGGTAGCTGACGATCATCGGCGCGAGCTCAGCAAGCCGCACCACGGTCGGATCGTCCCGGAGCGTGTTGACGACGAGGCACTCCGACGGCCGGAGCCGAGCGAGCTCATCGAGCAGGAGCGAGCCCAGCGCAGTCGGGTCAGTCTCCTGCGGCGGCTCTCCCGCCGGGGCGGGCGCCCCCTTCTTCGTTCGGCGGGCCGGCAGCGTCAGCGGGACGATGTCGGTGCACTGGAAGAGCCCGGTCGAGAGCTCGAGCCACGCAAGGCCGATGCCGCGAGGCGTCGGATGGATCGCCGCGAGGTAATTGTTTTCCTTGGGGTCGAGCAGCGCGTCGTCCGTGACTGTCCCGGGGGTGACGATCCGCGTCACCTCGCGGCGGACCATCCCCTTGGCGGTTTTGGGATCCTCGACCTGCTCGCAGATCGCCGCCTTGTGCCCCGCGGTGATGATTTTCTGCAGATAGCCCTGCAGCGCGTGGTACGGAAACCCCGCCATCGGGACGGGGTTCGCCGATCCCTTGTCCCGGCTCGTCAGCGTCAGCCCCAGGACCCGCGCGGCGATCTCGGCGTCTTCGTAGAACAGCTCGTAGAAGTCCCCCATCCGGAAGAAGAGGATCGTCCCCGGCGTCTCGGCTTTGACCTCGAGATACCGCTGCATCATCGGCGTGACTTTCGCCGGATCGACCGTGGACATGAGCAAACGTGGGGACGGGCGCCTGGAATCGGGGATGGGCGGCGAGAGTGACTGGTTGCCGTCACAGATTCAAGTCGCCCGCTTCACCCCGCGGGCCGAACACCAGAAACCGCTCCGGTTCACCGGCTCCGTCGCCCCCCGGCACCGCCATTACGGCCAGGGAGTGGGGACGGTGCCGGCGAGGGCCTCGTCGATCGCCTTGGAGAAAGCTGCGTCGTCCCACTCCTTCCGGGCCAGGCGGGCGACCTCCTGGGCCTCATCGCCCCGCTTGTTCACGACCAGCAGCGCGACCAGAGTCGTGACGTCGTTCGTGAACTTCTTGTTGATGAACTCGAGCAGCGACTTTCCGAGGTTCGGATTCTTGGCGGATTCCAGTCCCGTCCGACGTGCCAGCCGCATCACCTCGAACCTCTTCTCGGGCTCCAGGTACTTCTCGCACAGCGTGTAGGCCTTGACCCGCACCAGCGCCGGCTGCGCCAGGTCATAGATGGTGGCCGCCTCCTGCTCACTCTTCTCGTCGATGGCCTTGAAGGTCTCGGCGGTGGCGGCCTGCTCTCCGAGAGTCTTGTCGATCGCCGCCAGGTCCATGAAGGATCTGCGAGTCTCTTTTCCCGCCAGGGCGTTCTGCTTCGCCCCGTCGCGGAATTCCCGCAGCCGCGCCATCGCCGGCGGGTACGCCTTGCCGAGGGACAGCCAGTCGGAGAGGGCAAAGGAGAGCCGGACGCCGGCCATCGCGGGCTCCCGTTCGAGCGAGTGCTCGAAGATCCAGATGTGCTTCGCCAGAGCGTCTTCGTACCGCTTCTCCTTGGCGTCGTTCCGAGCCTCGCCCAGGATCGCCTGGGCCCGCGGGTTTGCTGGCGGCTTCCACTCTGCCATCGCATCCCCCAGGCTCCCCGACACCAAAACCGCCGCCACCAGCCAAGCACCGAGTTTCATGGTTTCCCCGCCGACGTCCCAAGCGAATCCGCGGCCCTCACAGTCGATGGCCCGCCAAAGATCGTCCTGACCTCTCCTCCCCAGAGTCAAGCGGGCCGGAGAACGTCCCGCTTCGAGCCGCTCGCATCCGGATCCGCATTCGTCCAACCGATCCCCCGGGCTCAGGGGCGCGGGACCGTCCCCTTCAGCGCCTTGTCGATCGCCTTCGAGAGGAAGACGTCGTCCGATTCGGCCCGGACCGTCTTGGCGATCTGCTCCGCCTCCTTCTGGCGGTCATTCAAGACCAGCAGCGCAATGAGGGTCCCGACATCCTTGGTGTAGGTCTGCTTGGCGGAGGCGAGCAACGAGGCCTGGGCGAAGCCGGTTTGTTTCTCAGAGAATTCCTTCTCATGCTCGTACTTCTCCCGCGCAGAAGCCAGCTCCTTCTCGGGCGAAAGATACTTGCCGCAGAGCTTGTAGGCCTTGACCTTCACCAGCGCAGGGGAGGCGATGCGGTACACCTCCCGCGCCTCGTCGGGCTTCTTCTCATCGAGGGCCGCGAAAACCTCGTGCGTTCCCGCTTCGTCGTTCAGCACCCGGTTGATCCCAACCATGTCGTGAAAGGAGTGGAAGACATCCTTTCCGTCCTCAACGTCCTTCCGGGCCCGGTCGCGGTACTCCTTCAGTTTGGCGAGCGCCGGCGGATACGCCTCCCCCAGTTCCTCCCAATCGCCCAGGGCGAACGACAGCCGGACGCCATAGAGAGCCTTCTCGTGTTCGAGCGCGTGATCGAAGAACCAGACGTGCTTGGCGAGCGCCACGTCGTACCGTCTGGCCTCCTTGTCGGCCCGCGCCTCGTTGAGGATCGCGTGGGGATCCGGCTTTTCCGGCGGCTTCCACTCTGCGGCGGCGGATCGACACACCATCATCGCCAGGAGCAGAAGAAACAGTCTCATCAATCGGCCCTCACGCGAAACAACAGATCTCCCCCGTCGCAGGGGTCAAGAGATCGTGCCCATGCCGACGATCGCCCGTCAAGGGAGATGGGCGGGGGCGGGATGAGGTGTTCGCGGTGGACGTTCGCCGGCGCGACGCTGCGGCTACTCGCGACAGATCCGGCACTCGCCCCGCAGGGGAGCGTGCTGAAAGATCAGCCCCGCCAGCCAGGAAACCCGTTCGCAGGGGACTTCGACCACCAGATGAATCCGGTCCTTCGGATGGGCCTGGCCGATCTCTCCGCCGGGATTGTCGTTCCCGGGGGCCGGTTCGATCGCGATCGAGAGCGTCGTGTCGTCCGCCGAGAGTCCCGTCGAGTCGACAAGAGATTCGCAGACCGCCGCTCGGACGGAATCGTTGGTCGCTCCAGGCGCGGCCGCCAGCCGGGCGCCGACACGGACAGAGTCATGAAGCGACTGGGTGATGCTCGCCGCCCGGCCGAGAGCCGTGAGACCGCCGACGACCGACAGGACCACCGGGAGGACCAGCGCGATTTCGACGAGGGCGACCCCTAGGCGTCCGTGCGGCGGCTGTGTCTCCGGCGGCATGCAGCGTTTCTCCCCAAAGCGTGGCCGCGCGGCAGCGGGCCGCACCCTCCTGGCGAGCCCGGCTCCGTCGGCCGTTCCGAGAGAACTCTACCACTCCCCTTCCCTCCTGTTGCCTTTTCGAAACACCGTCATCCCATGGAGGGGGGGATCGCTGGTAAACTGCACGCGTCCGACCGGCACTGCCGGACGCACCGATTGTTCCGACCCTGACGAGCCCGCCATGAGCACCGGAAAGACGATCTTCAAGAAGATCCTCGACAAGGAAGTCCCCGCCAAGATCGTCTACGAGGACGACCGGGCGATGGCCTTCCACGACGTGAGCCCCAAGGCCCCGATCCACATCCTCGTGATCCCCCGCAAAGAAATCCGCTCGCTGGCCCAGGTCGAGCCGGAGGATGAGCCCCTGATCGGACATCTGTTCACGATCGTCCGGAAGCTGGCGGAGGAGTTTCAGCTCGCGAAAGGCTTCCGTGTGGTGATCAACACCGGCCCGGACGGGGGGCAGACGGTGGATCACCTGCACCTGCACCTGCTCGGACAGCGGGCGCTCGGCTGGCCGCCAGGGTGAACGAGACGCCGGAGGGGATGCATCGCGACTGTCGAGCCGGCTCGATGGCCACCTGCCATTCCGCCGCTGGTGCGGAGTGGCCCGGTGCGGCTACCGTGGCCTCGGGAGAGCGATGTCCCGGTTGATGCGATTCGGTCCCTGGGGACTTCGTGCTTGCGGTCGAGTGGCCGCCCCTGGGTAACCCACGGGCGTCTGGAAGTGCTGGCAGAACGCCGCGTGAGCCACTGTCCGCCCTGCGGACTTAAGCTCACGCCGGACAAGCCTGGCGGGACATCGCTCCTCCCGTTTGAGTTCCGAGCGTTCTCAGGGAATGAGCCAGCCCGCGGCCTCTTCGGCCGCATCCTACGGAGCCATGGGTGTTCGAGTTCGAGCCGAGCGACGAGGACTTCGCGGCGATCTGCAGCCCGCCGCTGGTGATCCGCGCGCTCGCCCGGACGATTCTGAACTCACCTCGAAGTGGCCCGGAAGAGGGACCGGCCGAAGACGTCGCAGCCGCCACTCAAGCGGCGGCGAAAGTGCTTCGGGCTCCCCTGCGAAAAAGTCTGCGAAACCTCATCGGGAAGATCCTCGAGCGCCCGGAGGTCCGAGCTGGTCAGGTCTCCTTCAAGGATATCGAGCGGCTCCTGAACGAGAGTGAGGCCTTGCTGACCTGGATCGACCAGGGGCGCGTCATCGATTCCTCGCAGGTCCCGCCGCCGCAGATGCGCCGCGGCGTCATCGCGACGTCTCAGCCGCTCGCGGTCCTGAATACGGTCGGCGATCTGCTGGAATGGCTCGGCCTGCGGCCGGAGGAGCTCGACTGGTTCCGGGCCGCCAGGAGAGTGGAATCGCCCCCGGAGAAAGCCGCGAAGCTCTCGCACTACCACTACGAGTGGATCCGAAAGCCGTCCGGCGGACTGCGGCTACTGGAAGCGCCGAAACGGCGACTGAAGGAAATCCAGCGGAAGATCCATGACGAAATCCTTCGCCACGCGGCGGTTCACGACGCAGCCCACGCCTATCGCGCGGGGCGGTCGATGGCGACGGCGCTCGCTCCGCATGTCGGCCAGGAGGTGGTGTGGCATCTCGACCTGTGCAGCTTCTTCTGGTCGATCGGCTCGGGGCGGGTCCGGCGGCTGTTCCGCGGGCTCGGCTACCCCGAGAACGTGGCCGAGGCCCTGACCAGCCTCTGCACGACCCGCTGTCCGGAGCCCGTCCTCGCAGGCGCGGCCCTGCCGGAGCTCGAACGTCAGCAGCTGCGCGGGAGGCATCTGCCGCAGGGAGCACCGACCTCGCCGGCCCTCTCCAACCTGTGCCTCCACCGGCTCGACTGCCGGCTCTCGGCCCTGGCCCGGCGGTGGGGTGCCGTCTACACGCGGTATGCGGATGACCTCGTCTTCTCAGGAGACGCCCGGTTTCGGCGGGGGCTGCCGCGGTTTCGGACGGTGGTCCTTGCGATTCTGATCGACGAGGGGTTTCAGATCCGCCGCCGCAAGACGCGGGTCCTCCGCTCCGGCGAACAGCAGAAGGTCGGCGGACTCGTGCTGAATGAGAAGCTGAGCGTCCCGAAGCGGGAGTACGACGCCCTCCGGGCGACGCTCCACAACTGTTGCCGCCGCGGGCCGGAGAACGAGAACCGCGACGGGCATCTGCACTTCCGGGAGCACCTGCTCGGACGGATCGGCTGGATCGAAACCTTCTCGCCGGAACGTGGCCGCAAGCTGCGGGAGCTGTTCGCCGCGATCACGTGGCCGGCTGACGGGGACGCCGGCTGAACGGTCGCGCGAGACAAGACTCCCTGGGCCGTCAGAGCACCCGCATCGCGATCAGGGTCTGGTCGTCGTTCGGAGGGGCTCCTTCGCTGTAGTCGGCGATGGCACTCCGGACGCGGGCGAGGCAGTCCTTGGGACTGGCAGCGCCGCAGGCCAGGAGGGTCTGATCGAGGCGGGTGGTTCCGAAGATCTCGCCGGTGGAGCGGTCCGGCATCGCTTCGGTGATGCCGTCGGTGTAGAGGAGCAGCAGGTCGCCCGGTTCGAGCGGGATCGAGGCCGCCTCGTACTCTGGCCCGGAGACCAGCCCGAGCGGCAGGCCGCCCGCCTCGTCGAGCGAGAGCACGCGGTCCCCCCGGACGAGCCGGGGCGGGTTGTGGCCGGCGCACGAGTAGGTCAGCGTCCGCGCGGCGGGGTTGAGGATGCCGTAGAACGCGGTGACGAATGTCCCGTCGCGGGTGTAGGCGTCCGACAGGCGGTTGTTGAGATATTCGAGGAGCGCCCCGGGGGGCGTGTGAGTGCCGGGCTGGGCGTGGGCGATGGCGTGGGTGATCGCCATCAGGACTGCCGCCGGCGTGCCGTGCCCCGAGACGTCGGCGATGAAGAGGCCCCACTCGCCGTTTTCGAGGGGGAAGTAGTCGTAGTAGTCGCCCCCTGCCTGGGAGCTGGTGTCGTAGTGGGCGGCGAGTTCGAAGCCGGGGATGTCGGGCATCCGCTCGGGGAGGAGTGACCGCTGGATCGTGCCGACGACTTCGAGTTCCCGGTCGAGCCGGGCGAGGGCGGCGCTCAGCTGGTTGCGGAGGACGAGGTTCTGCGTCCCGCGGCCGAAGAGCCCCCCTTGCCAGTGCATCATCGGGATCATTTTCTGGTTGATCTCGACTCCGGCGGGGTAGAGCATCACCGAGGCGTTGAGCCCTTCGCCCCCGTCGTACTGCGGGAGGGCGACGGCCGTCTGGAATCCTTCGAGGTAGAACCGGCCCGGGTCGTCCGGGGCGAGGCGGCTGGGGAGATCGTCGATGATGACCGGCTGGTTGCCGTAGATGATCTCGCCCAGCAGACCGCCGCGGAGGCGGGGGAGGCGATCGCGGTCGGTCCAGGGATTGAAGTGTTCGGTGAAGCGGGAGGAGCGGGTGACGAGGTATTCGGGGGCTTCGACGTTGCGGCGGGATACGGCGACGTAGTCTTCGACGTTCACGAGTTCGCCGATGCCGTCCCAGTAGATCTCGACGAGTTTCTCGGGGTCAGTGACGCCCGAGATGGCCTTCATGGTCCGGTCGATGATCTCGAGTTCTTCCTGCCAGGTGCGGTTCGAGTTCAGCATGTTGCCGGGGGTTCTCGGGGCTGCTGGGCGTCCGCGAGTGACAGGACGCGGTCACCAGTGGAGCGGGACCCTCATGGTACCGGCCGTGGTGGCGGCTGAAGAGGGTGACGCCCCTCGCCCGGGTCCAGCACGCTGCTGGCCCCGCCGGAGGCGCTTTCCTTGTGGAACCGGGGAAAACTACGGACGTCCCCTTTGGGCACCGGCGTTGAGGACTCCCTCCTTCATGACCGCGGGAGTGCAGTGCCAGTGTGATTTGGAGAGGGGGGCCCGCCACGTCCGTTCGCGATCGGATGTCCGTTGTGTGCCGTGGTTCCGCAACAGAAGCGCCTCCGGCGGCCAGGAGCTCCGCCCCTGGACCCGGGTGGCCGTGGGGCGATGGGTTTGAACAGGCGGAGCCGTGCCGGCCGGGACGAGGTTCGAGCTATCGAGTCTCTGCAGGTTCAGCGTGCTGGGCGGAGAAACCGTCTTTGCGCAACCCGTCGCTCTCGCCCACCCCGGTCCAGCGGGACGCTGGCTAAAGGAACATGCCGCCTGAGGCTTCGAGACGCTGAGCATTGACCCACCGCCCCTCCTCCGAACACAGGAACGTCACGACACCACCAATGTCGTCCGGAACACCCACCCGCCCCAGGGCCGTCGACTTCGTCAACATCTCCTTCACCCCGTCATGCCCAAGGGCGTCCTTCGTGAAGTCGGTCTCGATCGCACCAGGAGCGATGATGTTCGCTGAGATCTTCCGAGGACCAAGCTCCTTCGCGAGGTATTTCACCAGGACCTCCATCGCCCCCTTCATCGACGCGTAGGCGGCGTAACCGGGGATCGCAAACCGGGTGAGGCCCGTCGAGGTGCAGATGATCCGCCCCCCGTCGGCGATCAGCGGCGCGAGTTTCTGCGTCAGAAAGAACGTGCCGCGGAAATGCGTGTTCATCAGCAGGTCGAACGCCTCCTCGGTCACCTCCGCGAACGGCTGGGCGAGGTCGATGCCGGCGTTGTTGATCAGGAAATCGAACGACGTCCGCTGCCACTTCGCCTCGAGCGTCCCCTTGAGTTCGTCCCGGAAGCGGGCGAAACCGGAGGTCTCCGACACGTCGAGCTGCAGCACCGCCGCTTTCCGCCTCAGAGCCTCGATCTCGCGAACGACTGCTTCCCCTTCCCCCTTACCGGAACGGTACGTCAGCACGACATCTGCCCCGTTCCTCGCCAGCTGCAGCGCCGTATTCCGCCCCAACCCGCGGCTTCCCCCCGTCACCAGAGCAATCTTGTTCTCGAGGCCGTGCATGATCCGTTCTCCGAAGAGTTCCGCCGCAACTGGCCGTCGCGGCATTTCCCGTTACGATTCGTAAACAATATGTGTCCAAGGCAGCCGGTCAATTACAAAAACGGACCGTCAAGATAAATTCATGCTCGCGGCCGATCGGCAATGGCCGCAAAGCCGCCGGCAGAGGAGCGCGAGGATGACCGAAGGACGAACGCGGGGACGCCCCCGCAGCGATGCAGCGGTCTCGCATGACGCGATCCTCGATGCCGTCCGGGCGATCCTCGAAGAGAAATCGCTGAAGGAGCTGACGATCGAGGAGGTCGCCCGCCGGGCCGGCGTCGGGAAGCCGACGATCTACAAATGGTGGCCATCGAAGGCGGCCCTCGTGATGGACATGTTCGAGGAACGGATCGCGATCCAGTTCGCCGTCCCCAAAGCCCGGACCGCCGAAGAGGCGATCCGCGGACAGGTGACCGAGGTGATCCGGCTGGCGGGCGGGTTCTTCGGGAAGGTCGCCTCGGAGATCATCGCCGAGGGACAAAGCGACCCGGTGGTCCTCGAGGAGTACCGGGAGCGGTACATGAGCAAGCGGCGCGCCTTCACCACCGAGTGGATCCGCAAGGCCCAGGAGAGCGGCGAGTTTTCACGCGACGTCGAGCCCGACCTCCTGATCGACCTGATCTATGGCCCGATCTACTACTGCCTGCTGGTCCGGCACCGGAAACTCGACCAGAAGTTCGGCAAAGAACTCGTGGACAAGGTGCTGTCGCTTGTCCGGGCATCGCCTGCGCGCAAGTGAACTCCGGCTCCGAGATGGCTAAGACTTAGCCACTGAGAACACAGAGGGCTCAGAGACGGCCTCTTCATCTGTGTGTATCTGTGTCCATCTGTGGCTCAGAAAACATGAGCCGCAGATGGACACAGATCAGAAGAAGACGATGCAGAGCGGGCTGGCTCTTGGCTGGCAGGATCTTCGGCTACTCGCGCGTGATGAATTCGTCTGTGTTCATCAGGGTGCGGGCAACGGCGCACCAGGCGGCTGAGGTGGCCTGGTCGGCGCTGGCGGCGACGGGCTTCGGGGCGACGAGCTTGGCCGCTTCCGTCTGCCCTGCGAAGTGCGTTCGCTGGCGGTCGAGGTAGGTCAGGAGCAGGCTCGTCTCGCTGGCGGTCGGTTCGCGGGAATAGCAGATCCGGAAGCCGAGCTGGAGACGGTCGCGGTCTCCGTTCGACGACGTCTCCGGAATCTCCGCCCAGAGCCGGGCGGCGAGCCCCTGTGCGAGCTCGATGAAGGCCTCGTCGTTGGCGAGCGTCAGCGCCTGGAGCGGCGTGTTCGACCGGGGGCGGCGGGTGCAGACGCTCGAGAGGCTCGGTGCGTCGAACGTCGTGAACAAGGGGTACGGCGCGCTCCGGATGAACTGCGTGTAGAGCGCCCGGCGGTATCGCTCCGCCCCCTTGCTCGTCTCCCACTTCTTCTTGGTCTGCGTGAAGGCGTAGACCCCCTCCGGCTGCGGCGGACGGACCGTGGGGCCGCCGATCGCGCCGTTGAGGAGGCCGCTCGCCGTCAGGGCCGCGTCCCGGACCGTCTCTGCCTCGAAGCGGACCCGGTTCTGGTGGGCGAGCCACTGGTTGTTCGGGTCGCGGGTCTTGAGCTCCGGGCGGAACCGGGAGGACTGCCGGTAAGTCGCCGAGCGGACGATGAGCCGGTGCAGCTCCTTCATCGACCAGCCTCCGTCGATGAACTGCCGTGACAGCCAGTCGAGGAGCTCGGGATGCGTGGGCGGGGTTCCCTGCATCCCGAAGTCGTTCTCCGTTTCGACGAGCCCCGTTCCGAAGTACCGCATCCAGACCCGGTTCACGGTGACACGCGGAGTGAGCGGGTTGTCGGAACGGACGAGCCACTGCGCGAGGTCGAGCCGCGTCGGCTGTCCCGCTGCCGCATCGCTCGCGCGAAGCGGCGGCAGGACCGCGGGGGTGTTGGGGATGAGCTTACCCGTTTCCTTGTCGGGGCTCAGAAAATCCCCCCGGACGTGGATGTAGGTATCGCGCGGCTTGGCCGCCTCGCGCATCACCATGATCGTCGTGAAGTTGGCGGGCTTGCGGGTGAGCCGCTCCGTCTCGCGGGTGGCGATCTGCTGCTCGAGATCGAGCGTCTGGAAACTGCTGCGGATCAGGTCGGTCTCCGCCTCCATCCGCTCGGCAGCGGGTTTGCGGATGGCCGCGACGGTCTTCTCCCAGGCCGCTTCATTCGGGAGGACCTCCGGAACCGAGTCGGTGACGGTGAGCTGGAAGCGGCCGATGAGGTAGCCAGCGTTCACGTCGTGCCGGAGCTTGATGGTCATCTTGGAGGCGGGCATCGGGATCGGCTCGGCGAAGATGAACCACGCCTCGTGACGCCCCTTCCCCCCCTGCCCCATTTCGAGGGCCCAGCCGGTCTTGCGGTCTTCATCGATCGCCGCCGTGGCGGGGTAGTCCTTCTTCTCATGGTCGGCGATCGCGTAGGCGACCGGCGTCCGCTTGCCGTCGATGACGACCTCGAACTCGGAGAGGATGAAGTTGCCGTTCTTGGCCGTCCCCGCGCCCCCGTTGGGCAGCGTCTCGTGCGGGAAGACCTCGAGGCGGATCGCCGCCATCTTGGGGAGCTTGGTCGAGGCGAGGATCTCGTAGTTGTCGTTGGGGGCGCCGTCGATCCCGGCGAGGAACGTCCCGTCGGGCTGCGGAGCGAGCTTGCGGCCGCTCTCGGCGGTCCAGCGTTCGATCTCGAAGGACGACCACTCGGGGGCGGCGGGAGGCTTCGCTGCGATCTCCTGTTCCCAGGCGGCCTGACGGGCCGCGGTCTGGGCCGTCAGGGCTTCCCGCTTGTCCATCCATTCGCGGGCCTGCGGGCTGATGAGCTGGTCGGGGCTCGTCGTGCCGAAGACTTCGCCCGGGAAGACGTCGATCGTTTCGCCGCGGTTGTTCGTGTCGGTCCCGTGGTTGAAGAACGCGAACAGCTCGAAGTACTCCTTGTGGCTGATCGGATCAAACTTGTGGGAGTGGCACTGGGCGCAGCCGAGCGTGAGGCCGAGCCAGACCGCGCCGGTGGTGTTGATGCGGTCGATCACGATCTCGTTGCGGAACTGCTCGGCGTCGGTTCCTCCCTCCTCGTTGATCATCGTGTTCCGGTGGAAGCCGGAGGCGATCTTCTGGAGCTTGGTGGGGTCGGGGAGCAGGTCCCCCGCGAGCTGTTCGATGGTGAACTGGTCGAACGGCATGTCGCGGTTGAGGGCATCGATGACCCAGTCGCGATAGGGCCACATCGTCCGTTCGCTGTCGATCGTGTAGCCGTTGGAGTCGGCGTAGCGGGCCTGGTCGAGCCAGTAGCGGCCCCACCGCTCGCCGTAGTGCGGGTTCTCGAGCAGCCGCTCGACGAGGCGGTCGTAGGCGTCGGGGCGGGCGTCCTGCTCGAACGCGGCGACCTCTTCGGGGGTCGGCAGGAGGCCCGTGAGGTCGAGGGTCAGGCGGCGGATCAGCGTGGCGCGGTCGGCTTCGTCCGAGGGGGCGATTCCCTGGCGTTCGAGTTCGGCGAGGATGAAGCCGTCGATCTCGTTGCGGGCCCAGTCGGTCTGTTTGACGGCGGGGGGTTTGGGGTGGCCGACGGGGAGGAAGGCCCAGTGTCCTTCGTAGACAGCTCCTTCGGCGATCCACTGTTCGAGGATCTTTTTCTGGGTCTCGCTGAGAACCTTGTGGGAGTGGGCGGGGGGCATGAGCTCGTCCGGGTCGGACGAGCGGATGCGGCGGACGAGTTCGCTTTCCGAGATTGCGCCCGGTTTGACTGCCGGGGTGTCACCGGCGACGGCGCCGTCGCGGGTGTCGAGCCGGAGTCCGGCTTCGCGGGTCTTGGGGTCGGGTCCGTGGCAGTGGAAGCAGTTGTTGGAGAGGATCGGGCGGACGTCGCGGTTGTAGGAAACTTTCTCCGCGGCGTTGGCGAGACCGGGTGAGACGCAGGCGAGTGCGAGGGTCAGCGTTGGGAGAGAACGGAGGAGGCCGGAGAGACGAGGGGGCAGCATGCTGTCGAAGAACCTCTCGTCGGGCGGTCGGGGTCCGGCGTGGATGGGTTGTGGTTCCCGGTGAACGCTGCATTCTGCGGCAACCCGGCGTTCTACGTCCAGCGTCGAGCGGCCCGATCCGGAAGCGTCGCACCGAGAGGGATGGGCGTCCTCCAACCCGGGTCCAGCACGCTGCTGGCCCCGCCGGAGGCGCTTCCGTTGTGGAACCTTGGAAAACTACCGACATCCCCTTTGGGCACCGGCGTTGAGGACTCCCTCCGTCATCACCGCGGGGAGCGCAGGGCCAGCGTGATTGGAGAGGGAGGCCCGCGATGCCGGTCTGCGAGTGGACGCCCGTTGTGTTCCGTGGTTCCACAGGAGAAGCGCCTCCGGCGGGCAGGAGCTCCTCCCCTGCACCCGGGTGGCCGTGGGACGATGGGTCTGAGCAAGCGGAGTCGTGCCGGCCAAGACGCGGTTCGAGCTACTCCGCAGCCGGATCCACCAGCGGACGCCGCTTCTCCTGAGCCCGCTCACCCAGGTTGCCGTACCGGTGGTAGTCATACGACACACTCTGCTCGCGCAGATACCACAACAACTCCACCCGCCCCACCCCCGACACCGGCACATCCGCCAGCCACGCCCCCGTGGCCGCCGTGATCGCCCGGAACTCCGGCGAAACCCGGTCCCGAGCCGCAAGGCGAATGCGAGGCCAGACGTTCCCCTCCAGATGCTTCGCGAACGCCGCATCCGTCTCCTCAAAGATCTCGATCCCCGCCGCCCAGGGATCGGTCCACTCATCCAGCCGCGCCGACCACTCGTCCGGACAGTCCGGATGAAAACAGGCGAGAACCCGAGCCCCCGTCACCCGCGCCGCAGCCACCCGGCACAGGATGTCCGCCAGCATGTCCCGCGGCGTGATCCGAATACAAACCTCCCGGAACGGAAGATAGCGCCGGACATTGTCCTGGCCGATCAGCCGGAAATGATCGTGCTCCCGCGAGAACTCTTCGGTCCAAGCAGCGTCGTAGCTGGCGATGGCCGCAAGGACCGCGGAATCGTCCTGGCCAGACTCCCGCAGCGCGCTGTCGAGCACCGCGAGGTCGGGATTCCGGATCTGGCTCCCCTGCAGCGGATTCTTACGGACCGCCTGACCGGAACTCCGGTCCTCGAAGTGCAGGAAGCTCGCAACGTAGTTCGGCCCACCCGCCTTGAGGCCGGGGCCGAAGCAGGACTTCCCCATCCCGCCGAATGGCTGCCGCAGGACGATCGCCCCTGTCGTCCCCCGGTTGATGTAGAGGTTGCCGGCCCGGACGCCCGACTTCCACTGCGCGATCTCGCGGTCGTCGAGACTGTGGATCGCGCTCGTCAGGCCGTAGCCGGTCTGATTCACCAGTTCGATCGCCTCGCTGAGCTTCTCGAACCGCATCACCCCCAGGACCGGGCCGAAGAACTCGGTGAGGTGCGTCGCCGAACCGGGGGTGACGCCGTACTTCACCCCGGGGGACCAGAGGTTCGGGTTGTCGCCGATCGGGTGAGGCATGACCGCCCAGGACTCCCCCGGCTCGAGCGTCTTGAGTCCCTCTTCGAGCACGCCCGACGGCGGACGGAGGAGCGGCGCGACGCGGGCCGACAGATCCCACGCGGAACCGACCGCCAGCGACTTCACGGCGTCGCAGAGCATCCGCTTGAACGCCGGATCGTCGTAGACCTCCGCTTCGAGCAGCAGCAGCGACGTCGCCGAACACTTCTGGCCGCCGTGGCCGAAGGCGGACTGGACGACATGCTTGATCGCCAGCTCGCGATCCGAGAGCGCGGTGATGATCGAGGCGTTCTTGCCGCCGGTCTCCGCGAAGAGTTTCAGGTCGGGCTTGCGGGCGAGCATCCGCAGGGCGGTGTCGGTCCCGCCGGTGAGGATCACCGCCGCGACATCGGAGTGGCTGACGAGCCGGCTCCCCGCTCCACCGCCGGGGCACGGCAGGAACTGGAGGGCCCGTTTCGACACTCCCGCCCGCCAGAAGCACTGGCAGAGCTCCCACGCCACGAGGACGGTGTCGGACGCTGGCTTCAGAATGACCGTGTTACCCGCCGAGAGGGCTGCGGCGATCCCGCCGCAGGGGATCGCGATCGGGAAATTCCAGGGGGGGACGACCGCCACGACACCGGCCGGGGTCGTGGTCACGCCGGGCAGTTCGAAGAACTCGCGGGCGGTCGCGCGATAGAACTCGACGAAGTCGATCGCCTCGGAGACTTCCGGATCCCCTTCCGTCAGCAGCTTGCCGCCGTTGGCCATCGCCGCCCACAGGAGGTCGCCCCGGCTCCGGCGGAGCTCCTGGGCGACGCGGCCGAGGATTTCGTTGCGGTCATCGGCCGAGAGGCTCCGCCAGCCGTCGGGGTCCTGCTTCGCGCAGGCGACCGCGGTTTCGACGTCCGCTTCGCTCGCGAGGGCGTAGCGGCAGAGCTCGAGGCCGGGACGGGAGGGATCGAGGCAGGCCTTCGTTTCCCGGTCGGTCACTTCCTGGCCGGCGAACGTCAGCGGGAGGGTCGTGGCGGCGAGTTCGGGGCGGACCTTCCGGACCAGCGACTCGGCCCACTGGCCGTTCTGCGGGAGGGACCAGTCGGTGTCGGGTTCGTTGTCGAACTCCCGCCAGGGATGCTCGGGCTTCGGCGCGTCGAACCGCTCGGTCAGGCGGTTCTGGCCTCGCTGCGGCGTCGTGCGGACGGGGGTCTGGAACGCTTCGCGGAAGCCGGACTCGAGCATCTTCCAGTCGTCGCTGCCGACCTTGAGGCGGAAGGCGTGACCCAGAAAATTCTCGCTGCCGGTGTTCTCGTCGAGCCGGCGGATCAGGTAGCCGATCGCATTCAAAAACTCTTCCTTGCGGCAGGCGGGGGCGTAGAGGAGGAGCTGCCGGGTCTGTTCGAGCAGCGCCCGCCGCTGGTGGTTCGCCATCCCTTCGAGCATCTCGAACTGGACGGCGTCCCCCGCTTTGACTTCGCCCGCGAGCATCAGGCCGTAGGCGACGTCGAACAGGTTGTGCGAGGCGATGCCGATCTGGACTGCCGTGAGCCGCTCGGGGCGGAGGGCGTACTGGAGCATCCGCTTGTAGTTGGCGTCGGTCTCCCGCTTGGTGAGGAACGGGGCCTGCGGCCAGTCGTGGAGCGAGGCGTCGACCCGCTCCATCTCCATGTTGGCCCCTTTGACGATCCGGATCGTGACCGGGGCTCCGCCGGCGGCGCCCCGTTTCCGAGCCCACTCGGTGATCCGCTGCTGCATCGCGAACGAGTCGGGGATGTAGGCCTGCAGGGCGATCCCCGCCCGGACCTGCTCGAGGCCGGGGCGCGACAGCGTCCGCATGAACGCTTCGGCAGTGAGGTGGAGGTCGCGGTACTCCTCCATGTCGAGGTACAGGAATTTGGAGACCTGCGTTCCGTCGGAACGGCGGTAGAGGGCGTGGGCCGACGCGCGGTACAGGAGCTCGAGCCGCTCGCAGAGGATCTTGAGGGTGTGTTCGCGAGCGATCGGGAGGATCTGGGAGTAGATCGTCGAGATCTTGACCGAGAGGACTTCGACTTCGGGGGACTGCAGGGCCTGGAGGTACTTGTTGAGCCGCTCGACCGCCTCCTCTTCGCCCATCAGCGCTTCGCCGAGGAAGTTGAGGTTCATCCGGACCCCCTCGCGGCGGCGGGCGGCGAGGTGTTCGTGCAGGAGGCCCGGCTCGGCCGGGAGGACGACGTTGGCGGTCTCGTGCTGCAGATGAGCTTTGACGAGCGGGACCGTCACCGATGGGAGCCAGCCGCCGAAGGTCTGAAAACCTTTCAGCAGCGCCTGGTCGAGGGGGCTGAAGAAACGGGGGATCCCCTGGACGTCGAGGATGTGGGTGAACTGTTCGGCGGTCCGGGCAGCGGCGTGGCTGCGGAACGCCTGGTCGGTGAGCTGGACCAGCGTTGCCTTGTCGTCGGGGTTGCGGAGCATCCGATCGAGTTCCGCCTGCTGGCGGCGTTCGGCGGAGGTCTGGAGTTCCGTGGCGCGGGACTGGAGTTCGCCCGCGAGGACGACCGCGGCGTCGATCAGCCGCTCGGGCGGGGGAGCGTCGGGCGTCGTGGGGACAGCAACAGCGGGAGCCGCGGAAGGGGTCATCGGAAACGATCCATCGGCAGAAGGGGTGCCCCGGCGCGTCGGGGAGACAGGTCGGGCTCTTCCCTATTATTTGCGGGCGTCGGCGAAGAGCGAAGTGCTGAAGTAGCGTTCGGCCCGGTCGCAGAGGAGCGTGACGACCCGTTTGCCGGGTCCGAGGCGGCGGGCGATCTCGAGAGCGGCGGCGACGTTGGCTCCGGACGAGGTGCCGACCAGGAGTCCGAACTCCCGCTGGAGGCGTTTGGTCATCGCCATGGCGGCGGGGCTGTCGACCTCGACGTGGTCGTCGATTGTGGCCGATTGAAGAAGTTGCGGGAGAAAACCGTCGGCGATCCCTTCGATCATGTGGCAGCAGGGGGCTTCGCCGGCGAGGAGGGCCGCTTCGGCGGGCTCCATGGCGTAGATCTTTGCCGTGGGGTTGGCGGCTTTGATCGCGCGGCTGACGCCGGCGAGGGTGCCGCCGGTGCCGTAGCCGGTGACGAAGGCGTCGACCTGGCCGTCCGTCTGGCGGAGGATTTCCTGGCCGGTGCCATGCTGGTGGTCTTCGACGTTGAGGGGGTTTTCGAACTGGCGGGGGAGGAAGTAGCGGGGGTCGGCGGCGGCCATCTCGCGGGACATGGAGATGCCGGTCTGGTACATGCCGCCGGTGTCAAAGAGGATCAGTTCGGCGCCGGACTGGCGGATGATCTGGCGGCGTTCGACGCTGGCCCCCTGGGACATGAGGATGGTGACTTTGTAACCCATCGCCGCGCCGAGCATGGAGAGGGCGATGCCGGTGTTGCCGCTGGAGCATTCGAGGATGATCGAGTCGGGTTTCAGGAGTCCGCGCTGTTCGGCGTCGACGAGGACGGTTTTGGCGAGGCGGTCTTTGATGGAGCCGCTGGGGTTGAGGAACTCGCACTTGGCGTAGATCGTGAGCCCTTCGTCCGTGAAGTGGAGTGGGACGAGGGGTGTGTTGCCGATGAGGGAGAGGACGGCGGCGGCGCGGGGCTGGCGGGGGCGGAAAGAATCTTCGGCGGACATGAGAGGTCTCGCGGACATTGTCTGAGCGAACCGTGCAGGATAATGGAATAAAAAGCCGCAATACAAGACGCGGTTGTGCGCAAACTCAGGCCGGCACAGCGTTCTTTGCACAACCCATCGTGCCACGGCAACCCGGGTGCAGGGGCGGAGCTCCTGCCCGCCGGAGGCGTTTCCGTTGTGGAACCATCGAAAGCAACGGGCATCCAATCGCGGCCCGGCGTCGAGGACTCCTCTCTCCACGACGCCCGCACCGCACTCCCCGCGGGAATGATGGAGGGGGTCCTGGACGCGGGGCCCCAAAAGGAACGTCCAACATTTTCCGGGGTTTTACGGGGAAGCGCCTCCGGCGGGGCCAGCAGCGTGCTGGACCCGGGTGAGGGGTGGTGCCCGTTGCGCGGGGGTGATCCGTCGTCCCTCGCAGGGCGAACGCCGACTGGCGAATGCACCCGGTCCGACCTGGAAACGGGCGATCCGACGTTGACCAACGAAGACTCCCGACCGGAGAATGGCTGTCTCTGGTCCAGCCGACACGAGGAGACCCGATGGCACCCCAGAAATGGACTGAAGGAGCGGGATACTACTGCAACGCCTGCTTCGGCAGTTTCCTCACTTCGGACGGGGCCCAGCCGAAAGCGTGCCCCCGCTGCGGAAGCCGCGGACTCTCCAAGACCTTCTCCACCCGGATGTGGCTGCTGCTGATTCTCAGCCCGTTTCTCGTGATCCTCCTGCTCCGGATGTGGATGTGGGGTGCGCTCCACCCGGGGCGATAACGAGGTCGACAGAACGGGCGTTCGCACACTCCACGGGCCTCTCTCGTTTCCCGGCTTGTCCCCACCGCACCTGCGACTTAGCCGATCTCGGCGAGACTCCGAAATCGCATCACTGTTTTCCGGTCCCCCGTCGTATGCCGATGCGGGCCGGTCGCTCGGCCCGCTTCCGCAGGCGGTTTCCGGGGCCGGGTCATGCCTTCCGTTCCAGGCGAAGAGTTCCTGATCGTGGGACTGATGGTCGGAGCGTCGTGCCTGGGCTACCACCTCTGGACGGATCCGGGCTGGTCGGACATCGAGCTTCAGTCGCGGCACTTTCTCCAGCAGCTCCGATGGCAGGGGCACGGAGTGATTCCGGATGGATCGTCCGATCTCGAAGTCTCTCCGGAACTCCGAGTTCCCTCTGCGGCCGTGAGCACAGTCGAGCTGCTGGGCCGCGTTCCGGCGTCCATTCTGTCTTCATCGGGACAAGGCTCGGGAAGGCAACTCCTGAGGCGCTGAACCGGACCGCCGCAGTCACTCCGCGGAGCTCGGGGTGTCGTCCGTCACCTGGCGAAGGCCGGTCACACGGTCGCCGGAGGCGTTCTTCCCCTCGAGCGTATTGCCGTCGATCGTGAACCGGATCGTCCGGCCTTTGGCGAAGGCGAGCCAGTACTCTCCTCCCGACTCCTGAACCCACATGCCGCGGTCGGGGTTCTCCGGCGGAAGAGGCATCTTTCGCCTGCGGAGCTCGGCGAGCGTGGCCGGGGGGAAGGTCGTGAGGACCGTTCCGTCGGGGCGGTACTCGATATGGAGGATCACCCCCAGGTCCGCGCCGGTCCGAACGATCCACTTGCCGAGGACGGGGTTCGGCGGGCTTGCCGAGTCGAGGATCCCGTCAGCACTGGACGGCGTTTCCCGCAAAGCGACCGTGGCGTCCCGGGCGGCGCTGACCCCCAGGAAGCGATCGCCATTGACCGTGAACCGGATCGTGACGCCGTTGCCATGCGTGAGCCGGTACTCGGTTCCTCCGTCCCGCACCCAGCGGCCCTCATCGCGCACCGCCGGCGTGGGGAGTTTTCGCTTTCGCATTTCGACGAGCGTCTCCGGCAGCACGATGGTCTCCGTCGTTCCGTCAGGCCGGAAATCCGTGATGAACAGGAAGAGGAGCTCGGGGCCCCCCCGGACGCGCCAGCGGCCGATGAGCGGATCGGGCGCCGCCGCGACCGGGGGCGCGGCCTCCGGATTCTCGCGCCCCTTCGGAGTGATGGCCGCGGGACCGGCCGACGCAGCGACGGCAACGGGCGGGACCGGAGCTGGCTCGGGGGAAGGGGAGCGGCGGAACGGATTGGCGATGGCGAGGGTCAACAGCAGGAGGCCGGCGGCGGCAACGGCTGCGGTCATCCAGCCCCGGCCCGGGCTCTGCTCTTCGGTCGCTGGCTCGTTCAAGACGCCACTGCGAGGTGCGACCGGTGCTGCGTCGCGCGGCCTGGAGTCCTGGATCTGCCGTGCGAGGGTGACCCGGACCTCTTTGGCACTGGCGATCCGCTCGGCCGGTTCCTTCGCGAGGAGGCGGGTGATCAGCTCCACGAGCGGGGACGGAGCTTCCGGGATGATTTCCCGGATCGGGCGGGGCGATTCCTCAACAACCCGCTTCATCACCGCGAGCGCCGTGGCCGCCCGGAACGGGGGCCGCCCCGTGCACATCACGTACAGGACGCTCCCCAAGCTGAACAGGTCGGACCGCATGTCGACCGACCGCCCCTGCGCCTGCTCGGGAGACATGTAGAGCGGAGTCCCCGCGACCGCGCCGCTTTGCGTCAGGCTGGCGTCGTCGACCGAACGGGCGAGGCCGAAGTCCGTGATCTTGACCCGGCCGCTCCCCCGCTCGATCAGGATGTTCGCCGGCTTGATGTCCCGGTGGATCAGGTCCTTCTGATGCGCCGCCTCCAGCCCCCGGGCGATCTGCAGGCCAGTCGACAGGATCTCCCGGGGATCGAGCGGGCCGCTCTCGTCGAGTTTCCGCTGCAGCGTCGGACCGTCGACGTACTCCATCACGAGGAACGGGAGCGGGTCTTCCTCGACCGCATAGATGTTGACGACGTTCTCGTGGCGGATCGCCGCCGTCGCGCGGGCTTCACGGAGGAACCTTTTGCGGGCCGGCGACGTCGCCGCGAGCGCGGGGGCCATCACCTTGATCGCGACGATCCGGTGCAGACGTTCGTCGAACGCCTTGAGAACCACCCCACAGCCGCCGCGTCCCAGGACCTCCCGGACCTCGTAGTGCTGGAGCCGGCCGAGCGAGCCCGGCGTCTCGGACCGCTGCAGGAACGAGAGGTCGATCCCGGATGGGCTGGCCGGCAGGGGCGTGCCGATGTGGGTCGGGGCGGTCGCAGGAGAGTGCATCGCGGCCTGCTCTTCCATCTGCCGCAGGACCGGGACATCGAGAAACGGACCGGGGCGATCGTGGGCGTCGAGGAGTTCGTCGACCCGCCGCCGGAGGGCCGCGTCGCCGCCGCACTCGCGGGCGAGGAACTCGGCCCGCTCCCCCGCCGTCGAAAACTCCATTGCCTGGAGAAAGAGGTCGTATTCGGACATGCCCTCCTCCGGTCTCCCCTGCCCTGGGCCCGGCCCGCGCTGCTAGGGCCCTGCGTCTCGCCCCTCGGTCCGGCTACTTCTTCTTCGCCTGGCGGAGGCCGACGACCGGGTCCCCACCTGCGTTGCGGCCGACGAAGCGGTCGCCGTTGACGAGGATCTCCGCCGTGGCGCCGTTCGTGTTCGTGATCCGGTAGCCGCCCCCTTCGTTCCTGACCCAGGTCCCCTTGGCGGGGTTGCTCTTGGGGGGCGGGAGTTTGCGTTTGCGGATCTCCACGAGCGTCTCTGGGGGAATGTGCGTCAGGGAGGTGCCGTCCGCCCGGAACTCGGTGTTGAGGATGATCGCCTTCTCCTTGCCGGCGACGATCCGCCAGTGGCCGAGCAGCGGCTCATCGCCGTCTCCCTTCCCCTTGGCCGGGGCCTTGCGGGCCGCTTCCGCTTCGTCGAGCCGCGTCAGCCAGCGGGTGACGTCCTCCCCCTGGGCCGCCGCTTCGTTCAGGAACTTGCGGGCCCCCTTCGGATCGGGGGACTGGTCGAACGCCAGGAAGATTCCGAGCGTCAGGGGGGCGTCGTCGAGCGTGCTGAGCTTCGGCTCGACGAGTTGGATCCACGTTCCCGACGGGAGCGCGGCGATCGTCTTCTTCGATTCCCGCGCGGTCGCCTTGGACTTGAGGATCAGCCAGTCCTCCTTGGCATCCTTGTCGTACAGGACCACCGCGTAGCCGACCTCGCCGACGCTGAGCTCCGCACCCGGCTTGAGCTCGGAAGCCTGTTCGCGGACGAGTTTTTCGAGGCTCTGGAGGCGGACGATCGCCCCCTTGTCCGACTCGATCAGCTTCGACTGGTACTGCAGGTCGGAGTCATCGGCCATCGACTCCAGGACCGCGATGGCGCTGCCGTACTCCCGCCGCCGCAGCAGGTCCGTCAGCGAGGACCAGGCCGCCTTGTAGGGGTCGGCCGGTTTCTCGTCCTCGGCCCGGACGGCCGGGGAGCCGGTCCCCCAGAGCATCAGGAGGCACAGGAGCGAGGGGAGCGACCGGAACCAGTTTCGGCGGCCGGCTTCGGAGCGTCCCACGGAAGGCTCTCTGGATTCGAGGTTCTGGCACCGATGTTGGACTGCTGGCATGATTTCCGCCTTCTTTCGCTGTCCCGCGATCGGCCCCGGCGCGCTGGACCGCCCAGGTCCCGGTGAGGCACGTTCCCGCGGGATCAAGATACGGGTTGATCCCATCCTCTCACCAGTGCGTCAGGGACCGGCGAAGCTGGCCAGGAATTTTCAGATTTTCTCGTCGGCTCCCGCTCCTGCCCCTGCCCCCGCAGCCCCTTCCACCTCGCGGCGGAGCCAGGCCCGGGCGAAGGCCCACCCCCGCCCCGCCGTCCGGGGTGAAATGCCGAGCGATTCCGCCGCCTCAGGGAGGGTCAGGCCGCCGAAGTACAGGAGCTGCACGAGCCTGGCCTCCTGTGGACGGATCTGTTCCAGCCGCTCAAGCGCTTCATCGAGGGCCAGGAGTTCTTCCGCGGGTTCCGGGAGCGCCAGCGGCAGATCACCGTGGAGCTCCTGCCGGGCCGCCGCTCCCCCCCGTTTGAGACTCTGCTTGCGGCGGGCGTTCTCGATCAGGATCCGGCGGATCGCCTGGGCCACCGCTCCGAAGAAATGCCCGCGGCTGTTCCAGCCGGAGGGGTTCGCCCCGCCGACGAGCCGGGCGTAGGCCTCGTGAACGAGTGCCGTCGGCTGGAGCGTCTGGCCCGGCTGCTCCCGGGCGAGGTGGGAGGCGGCGAGTTTGCGCAGCTCGTCGTAGACCAGCGGCAGGAGGTCGGCCGAGTTCGCGCGGAGGGGGGCGGGCTCTTCGCTCTCGGTCATCACAGTGCCTGAGACTCAGGTGACCTGACGGGGTTGGCCTTCAGGCTAGCCAGCGCACGCATTCCGAGACAGCGTCCGTTTCGCAAAGTCTCAACGCCCCCGAGGGACCTGAGCCAACCAGCCCATCCATGTGAAACGGCGTTTCATCGACCTTCCGTCAGTCGCTGACCTGGAAAGTCGTCGTCACCCAGGTCGCGAATCTTGCGACGGGTCAGGTCGATGTCGTACCCGACACGCCGAAAGGTGATTTTGCCCGGGGTGAACAGGACGTAGCAGGCGCGCGGGTCACCGTCGCGCGGCTGACCTACGGAGCCGACGTTGCAGATCTGCCGAGCCCCCGAGATCCGGAAACTCGGCTCCGAGTCCGTCGGAGGCGAAAACGTCCAACCGGAGTCGTCGCGCTGAAACAGGCCCGGCAGATGAGTCCGCCCGCAGAAGCAGAGCCCTTCGAGGCCGTACGCAACCGAATCCATCTTCGAAGCGTTGTCGACGTCCTCGGGGAACAGAGAGTCGTACAGACGATTTCGCGGCGACCCGTGTACGAACAGGGCCTCAGGCATCGTCACGCTCGTGGGAAGGGACGACAGAAACTCCGTGATGGCCGCACGGCGCGGGTGCTCCCGCAGCTGAGAACGGAATCGGAGGACCGTCTGCTTCGCTCCGAGCGCGGTCCATCCCGAGAGATCGTCGTCGGAGATGGCCGCGTCGTCGAACTGACCCCGCGTGACGCAGTCCCAGCACATCGCGTGGTTGATGCACGGGATCGGGTCGGGGCCGTAACCGACGAGGTCCCCCAGGCAGCAGATCTGATCGACCTGAAATGCCGCCGCGTCGGCGAGCACCGCTTCGAGCGCTTCGAGGTTTCCGTGGAGATCGCTGAGGATGGCAAGCATGTGCCGGACGCCCAGGTGGCCTGACGATGTCCGTTCAGCGTAGCCAGCCCCCACGGCCCGAGACAGCGTGCGTTTTGCAGAGACCTATGCGGCACCGCCTTCGCTCCCAGGTCGCTCCGTGCGGCGACCTGGGCCATCCTGCAATCAGTCGGTGATCAGGAACGAACCGTTGTTGGCGACATTGAGCAGCGGCAGGCCGTTGGAGTTCGCGCGGCCGAAGTAGAAGCAGAGGCCGGCGCCGAAGTTGTACTGCTCTTCCCCCGAACCTCTGGGGCCGGACTTCGCACTGGGGGAGACGTAATTGACATTGGTGTAGAGCGACCAGTGTTCGCTGAGGGGCGCCTGGCCGAACATGCCGACCTGCCACTCCCCGATGTCCCCCCCGTTCATCTTCCCGATGTACCCCGTGACGTTGGCCGCCCCGTAGGTCTTCTTCACATAGAGATTGATGTGATCCATCGCATGGATCGGCCGGCGCACGCCCGGGGCTCCGGCCACCGTGACCGCCGCGCGCTGTTCGTTCAGCCCGAACGCGCCCCACACGCCGACTTCGGTCGATTCGTTCAACGCGTAGCCGAACATGCCGCGAAGCTGGGTCAGGTCGAAGGCGTTCGTGTTCACGCCCCAGTCGTTGGCGTGAAAATAATCGAGCACGACTCCATAGCTGATGCGGTCCCCCTCGTTGATCATGTCCCCTCGCTTGTAGAGGCCGGTCGTGATGAAGACCTGCGATTCCGCAGTGTTCTGGGAGGGAACGATCCCGAGACGCCCTTTCGGGTCGTAGAGGCCGACGCTGGCGCCGAACTGGCCCCGGATTCCCCAGTCGTCGAGCAGACCGACGCTGGTGTTGAAGCCGGTCACCAGTCCGGGGCTGCTGGTCAACGCGCCGGTCCCGCCGTTGATGTTCGTGATCCGTTCGCCGATCGACTTGTAGACGTCGGCCCCGACCCAGATGTACGTGTTCTCGAGACAGCTCTCCTCCGAGCGGTCTTCCCAGACGTCGGCGGAGACACCCCGGTAGATCTCCTCTTCAGCGACTTCGACTTCGGCCGATGCGGTCGTGACTTCAAAGGGATCGTGTTCGGACTCGGCGCGCGACGTGTTGGACCAGGCGGGAAGCACAGCGCTCAACAAGACGGCTCCGAAGAACACTCGCATCGTCGATCTTTCTCCATGGGGGTCTGCATGGGGTGTGACACCCACGCTCAGTGCTGTCCGCAGTGCACGAGGAGATCGGCCGTCGTCATCGCGATCCGTACTGCACCTGGCGATGGCCGCATAACCGGTATGCGCTAACGATCTACCCCCCTTCCGCCGTTCCACAGCGGCACGATCTGCCGACGGAACTCCGCGGCCCGGATCCCTCAGCCGCTCTGCGGCGCGCGGCGGGCCGGATCGGCATGGGGTGGCGGTGATGGAGAGAAGGAGCTGAAGGCGCCTCACCATGCCCACGCAGCGGTATGCTGAAGGATCGACGGGCACCCCGCCGCTTGCAGGTGACTTCCGCGGGTGGCACCATGACGCATCCTCTCTCTCTAATTTTCGCGCGGTTCCATGCCAACGAGCATTTTCATCTCACTGCCGGTCAAGGACGTGAAGAAGTCGACGGAGCTCTACGAAGCGCTCGGTTTCCGTCGGAACCCGCAGTTCGACGGCGACGCGACATCCTGCGTGATTGTCAGCGAGGCGATCTCCGTCATGCTGGCGTCGCACGAGCAGTTCCAGCAGATCTCGCCGAGACCGATCGCGGACCCGACGAAAGGCTGTCAGGTCCTCCTCAGTCTCTCGCTCGACAGCCGGGAAGCGGTCGATGACATGGTGGCGAAGGCCATCGCCGCCGGAGGGTCGAAGGCCCATGAACCGGAGGACTACGGCTTCATGTACCAGCACGCGTTCTACGATCTCGATGGCCACGGCTGGGGACTGACGTGGTTCAACCCGAGTGCCGCCGAGTCCTGATTGAGCCCCCCGGTGGAACGGCCATGAAACGGGCTGTGATCTATTCCATCCTCTGGATCGTGTTCAGCCTGGGGCTGATGATCGGTGGACTGTGGCTGCTCGATTTCTACCGCATCGGAGGGCGGATGACGGACGAGCGGGCCGCCAGATTCGGCCGGGCCGGCGGCTTCGTCGTGGTCCTGGGACTGCTTCCGATCTGGTGGGGTCACTACATGCGATTGCTGACACGGCTGAAAGCCGCGCGGGCCAAGCCGAAGGGAGAGCCGAAGCGGAAGTCGCCGCCCCGCAAGTAGAAGAGGGAGGGCCGGCCTGCGTTCATTGCGAACGCCACCTGCCATGAACGTCGCCGACTTCGAGTTGAGTCGCGCCATGAGGAGGACGGAGTTCCGAGTCGATGCTTTGTCATGCCTCGACCGACGGAGAGCGTCCTGAGAAACCCTTCTCGAGTCTGCGGAACACAGGCGGCAAAGGGGGCAACGTGGGCCACACGAGCCGTTCGTTCGGCAGCGCCTTCGCGACAACCTCGACCATCCCTGGCGATTCGGCTGACAAGCCCGCTCTTCCTCAGTCATGATGCCTGTTCTTCGCTCCGGGCCTCTGGGAGCGACGCCGGGGCCGGACCGAATCCCTGACTCGAATGTCCTGACGCCACCATGACTCAAGCCGAACTCGACCGTCTGCAGAAGGGACTCAAGATCACGCTGCCGCAGGCGTATCGGCAGCTGATGCTGGAGAAGGGAGACGCCTGGAAGAACCACGCGTGCTTCCTCGACGACTTCGCTCCGTTCTGGATCGATCCCCAGTCGATCCAGGAGTCCAATCTCGCCGAACGCCACAAGGGGAGCGGAACGGCCGAGGCGCTGCCCGGCTGGTGGAAGAAGTACGTCCTCATCGGAACGGATGGCGCCGGCGGCTTCTACGCCCTCCGTCTGGACGACGCGCCCGGAGTCTGGATCTTCGGCTCGGATGAGGACGAGGCCCTGGTGCGGGACAGCCTCCCAGAGTTCGCCCGGGAGATCCTCGACGAGTTCCTTGAGGAACAGGCGGAGGAGATCCGCCGCTGGAACACCATCCAGGGCGAGTTCGCCGCGGAGATGGCGGAGATCGAGTCGGCGGGGGACGACAAGGCCAGGGAGTGGCTCACGGTCCGGTCCTCCTCCCCGCTGCTCAAGCTCTCGAGTTCACTGGATCGAAGGATCACGCCTCGCAAGATGCGTCTGTTCGGGGTGGCATGCTGCCGCCGGTTGCCGGGGCTTTCTTTGGACACGGACTGCCTGGCGGCCGTCGAACTGGCGGAGCAGGCCTCGAACGGTCTCATTCCCCCCGAGGCACTGGCGAGAATGCGGTCGCGGCTCGCGAAGAAGCGAGACAAGGTTCTCAAGAGCGATTCCGCCGACCCGAAACTGTGGCTGATCACGGCCGCACAGGATCTGCTTCAATCGGACGAGCCGTGTCTCGGCCTCGCCGCGAGCGACGAGCCCGGGTCGCTTTCGGACGTGGCGTCGCACGCCAATTCCGCGGCGTGCGGGACCGAGTTCGGTCCCCAGTCCGATCTTCTGCGGGAAGTGCTCGGCAACCCGTTCCTGCCCGCGAAGCTTCTTCCAGCCTGGAGAACGCCCGCCGTCGTGAAGCTCGCCCGGACCATCGCGGCAGGCAAATCGTTTCGCCGAATGCCCGAACTGGCGGACCTGCTTCGAAAGGCCGGGTGCGACAACGCCCGCATCCTTGCCCACGCCAGCAGGGTGGAGGGCCACGTCCCTGGCTGCTGGCTCCTCGATCTCATCCTAGAGCAGGAGACGCTGATACCGGCGGCCCCGTTCCAGTGGGATTTTCAATGGGAGCATCCCCGGCTGGACGCAGAACAGATCCAGCGGCAACTCGAGACGCTCGGTGCCTCCGCGATCGGCGGCGGGGGGCGGATCACGGAGGCCCACCTGCTTCCGTTCGCAGAGTGGCTGAAGCAGAACGGGGAATCGGGCTGGGCCAGCTATGTCCGCGTTCGATGCCGGCTCGACGGAAAGATTCCCGGCAAGACCTATCCCGATCTGGTCGAAGAGCTTTTTGAATCCGCAGCACGGGCGTCCCGAATCGGGCACGGCAGGTTCGACGACTTCTATTTTGGTTTCGGCGACAGAGCGAGCCGGGCCTGGTGGGAAGATCGGATGGACGGCCTGGAGGGGGGCGTTCCGTCTCAAGTCGACGCCGTCTCACCTGGATCCGGTCCCGGGCCGGTCGAACGCGTCACACGGTCGCTGGAGCAACTCGTCCACCGGACGCCGGTGCGTGCAATCGATCTCGAAGGGAACTACGCGGCCGAGAGCGCCGAGGTTCTCCGATCCCCTGGCGGACGCAAACTGCGGGGACTCGCCTTCAAGAATCGTCCCGAGGAGGGACAGGCCGGTCCCGTCATCACGTCCCTCGCCCGGTCTCCCCTCGCCGCCTCTCTCGGACGGCTCCTGATCGGCGGCGGCCTCGCCTCCGATCAGGACGCTCTCGCACTCGCCGCGGCTCCCTTCCGGAAGCTCAAGCGGCTCGACCTTTCCGGCTACCACGGCGTCCGCTGCTCGTCGAAAGCGGCCCGCAAGCTCATGACTTCCGAATGGTTTCGGCGCCTCGAGCAACTCTCGGCCGGATTCAGTGAAGAGTGCTGCGAGGTGGTCATGGCGAGCCTGGCAGCGATGCCGAAACTCCACTCGCTGATGCTCCGCAACTCACCGGACAAGCTCTTCCTCGCCATGAAGCGGCCTTGTGAGCTGAAGGGGCTCCGTCGCCTCTGTCTCCACCGGATCCAGCTGGCGGGAGAACAGGGACAGGCGCTCGCGGCCCTGATAGCCCCGAACCTGATCCAGCTCGACCTGAGGATCACGAAGGCCACTCCCCGGGACCTCGAAATCGTCGCCGGGTCACTCCTCGGGAAGAACCTCCGCATGCTCTCGCTGAGCTGGGCCGGATTGGACAAGGCCGCCCTTGAGGTTCTGTCTCGAAGCTGCTGCACGAAGTCGCTGAGAGCCCTTCACCTGGACTGCGGCGACGGAGACCTCATCGGCCGATTCCGATCCCTGTCGGAGACCGCTCTGGCCGATCCCGCGGCGTTTCCGTCCTTGACGACGCTCAGCCTTCGCTTCCCTTACACCAGAGGGGCGAACCGTGACGCTGCCGAGCTGCTGCGAAGGATGGCGATCCCCTCGCTCAAGCACCTCAGCCTGACCGGTTGCGAGGTGGGGGACGAAGGGGTCGACGCCCTGACCCAGAACCCCTGTTTCGCGGGGCTGACGCGGCTGGAGATCGACAACGGAGATGGCGAGAGCGCGTCCGCGGCGGCGGACCTCCTGACCTCCAAGGGGGCCCGCACGCTCTTTCGTTCCGAAGCGATGCGGAACCTGATCGAACTCACCCTGGAAGCGCCGCCACTCGGCAAGTCGGTGGAACTGCTGCTGGATCGCTCGAATCTCCCGAACCTCAGCGAAGGCTGGATTCGCGGGAGCGATGCGTCGGAAGCTCTCCAGGCGAAGTTCCAATTGAGGCGGCCCGAAGTCTATGTGAGCTGAGAGCTCCCCTCGGCCGGGTGTCGACTCGACTCTCCCGACTGACAAACCACTTCTGCCTCCAGCACCCAGATCGCTCGAAGCGGCCACCTGGGCCATCCTGCCTGAAGAACTTCCACGGAACGCGGATTTTACATTGACAACCATCTATATAGACAACAATCTATCTACATGAAGCCACTCGATCAGGCGTTCGCTGCTCTTGCCGATCCGACCCGACGGGGAATTGTGGTGCATCTGGCCCGCGGCGAGGCCTCGGTGTCCGACCTTGTCGGCCGCTTCTCGCTGACGCAGCCGACGATCTCCTCACACCTGAAGGTGCTGGAATCGGCGGGGCTGATCTCGCGCCGCCGGGTGGCCCAACTGCGGCCCTGCAAACTGGTGCCGGAACGACTGAAGGCCGTCACCGACTGGCTCGAGGAGGTCCGCGAGATCTGGGAAGGGAACTACAAGCGACTCGATGCGTTACTCGAAGAATTGAAGCAAGCCGAGAAACAGGAGCGAAAGCAATGAAGCCCGCGGAAGCAAGCCTGCCGTCCGAGACCGAGGTGCTGGTCAAACGGAGCTTCGACGCTCCGGTCCATCTGGTCTGGCGGGCCTACATGGAGCCCGACCTGCTGCGTCGCTGGTGCACGGCCATGCCGGGCTGGTCGATGCCCGTCTGCGAGATGGACATGCGCGTCGGCGGCACGTATCGCTGGCGGTGGCGCAACGACGAGAACGGCCAGGAGTTCGGTTTCACCGGCGACGTTCTCGAGGTCGCTCCGCACTCGAAGATCGTGCATACCCAGCTCTTCGATGCGGGCACCCTGGGCGAGTCCATGGGGAATGAGCCCTCGATCATCACCGTGACATTCCACGAGGTCCACGGGATCACGAATGTCACGACCTCCATCCAGTACGCCTCGAAAGCCGACCGGGACGCGGCCTTCGCCACCGGTATGACCGACGGCATGGAAATGAGCTACCAGGTGCTCGACGGAATGCTGAAAGAGGCCGCGTGATCCGGCGGGAGAGATCTTTCGCAGAACAAGCTCGCCCCTGCCGCTCGCGCGACCCGGGCGGGCGAGTACGACAACCCGGGCCACCCGGTCCAGACTCGGTCCAGACCCGGCCACCTGGGCCACGCGGATTCAGGATCCTGCCTCGGCCTTCTCGAGCAGGTATTCGGCGCGCGCGATTCCATCCGCCGTGCCGTAGCCTCCCAAGATCGAGGTCAGACAGCCTTCGAGACCGCAGGTGCAGCCTTCCTGAAGGGCCACTTCCCGCAGGCTGGCGAGCCAGTTTCCCTCAACGCCCAGCCGATGGCGGCAGTAGAAGGCGGAGGGGAGAGCCCATTGATGCCGGTCGTCTTTCGCGAGCACTCTCTCGTAAGCCTTTAGAGCGTCGGCACACCGCTCCTGCTCCAGGCAAAGGTCTCCGATCTCCAGAAAGCAGCTCAGGTCGCCGGGGTCGTGTTCGGCCCCCCTGGCGAACATCGCTTCGGCACGTTTCAGATCGCCCGCACGCCGCGCGGCGCTGGCCAGAGCCACGGCCGCCTCGTAACCCGGGGCGTCCCGGTAACGCTGCTCCGCCAGGGAGACCGCCTCGTCATGGCGTCCGTTCTTGCTCAGCAGCATCGGACGCAGGAGATCGCGGCGGGGAAGGTTTCCGTACCGGGATTCGGCCTTCTCGAAATCGGCCAGCACTTTGTGCGCAAACTGCTTCTCCTCCTCCGAGAGCGACGAGAACGGTTCACGGATCAGGGTCGCGGACTGGAACGTCAGCCCCGAAACCTCGGCCGGGTTCACAAACAGCCTTCTGAGAAAACGGCCCACGGAAAACATGGTCTGCTGCCCCCTCCGGCCGGCCCCGACTCATGACTTCTGCTGGCCCGAGTCTCTCTGGGGATGAGCGGTCGTCCGGCGGACGAACCTCCTCGGCCATCGGCATACAAGTAGCTCAACGCGGCGACCCGGGCCACCCTCCCGCATGGGACCACTCGGCAACGCTCGCCCGGGTCTCCTCGCTGGTCCAGACCGGGCCACCCTGCCGCGACCGCCAGATCCGCCGGGTCCTTGTGCGACGGGATTCTTGAGTCCTTTTCCGACCTTTTGCGGACTTTGTCATCGCCGGCGGCCGGTTTGGGTGCATTGGCGGTCGGGTTTACCCGATGGTTAAAGAGGGAAAAGTCCGCATGCGCGGAACTTGTCAGCAGGGCTTGCGCAGCTTGCCGGGCCTGTGGCCCCCACCAGAGAGGGGATGTTGAGCAATGGGCCGAACGACCGATCGCCGGACGAGGTTTCGGGCGGCCTGGAGCGCCCTCGTACTCGGAGGGGTGTCGGCTGCGAGCGTGCACGGGGCGGACTTCACGGTGAGCTCGTCGGCCGAGTTCGCCCAGGCGATTGTGGATATCAACGCCGATCCGACGGCCGACCATCGGATCATCCTGTCGCAGGATATCGCGCTCGCCGGGCAGCCCGGGCCCATCGCGCTGACCGGCGGGTCGCTGACGGTGGTCGGCAACGGCCATGAGATCAATGGAGGCGGCCAGTACCGGGCGTTTCTCGTCGAGAGTGGCGACGTGGCGCTCGAAAACCTGTCGATCGCCAACGGGCGGGCTCAAGGTGGCGCAGGGGGTAGTGGGGCCGGCGGTGGTCTGGGGGCCGGCGGGGCCGTGTTTGTGGATACCGGCGGCTCGCTGCGACTGAAGAACGTGAACTTCGCCGGGAATACGGCCGTGGGAGGGACCGGCGGCGCCAGCGGCACCGGGGGGGGCGGCGGCGGACTCGGCGGCAGCGGCGGCAGCGCTTCCGCAGTGGGGGGTGGAGGCGGGGGGGGCGGCTTGTACGGCCACGGCGGAGATTCCACGGGGAGCGGCGGCGCGGGAGGGGGCGGACAATTCTTCAGCGGCGGCTCGTCGAACTCGAGCAACGGCGGCGGGGGTGGCGGCGGGACTTCGGCCGGCGGCGACGGGACGGCGGGGGGCGCGGGAGCCGGCGGCCTCGGCCCCGATGGCTCGTCCCCCCTCGGCGGCGACGGGGGCAACGCACCGGGTGTCCCCGGTGGCGACGGCGGCTATGGGGGGGGTGGCGGCGGCGGACGACGCGCGAACGGCGGCGCGGGGGGGACGTTCGGCGGCGGCGGCGGTGCATCGGGTCCGTTCAGCACGACCAACTACAACGGCGGCCGCGGCGGCCGTTTCGGCGGGGGGGGTGGTTCGTCAACGGGCATCGGCGGCGACGGCGGATTCGGCGGCGGCGGGGGTGCGGGCGAGACTGCAGGGGGCTACGGTGGATTCGGCGGCGGTGGCGGCGGGAGCCTCGGCGGCATCCTTGGCGGCAGCCAGTTCGGCGGCGGCGATGGAGACTCGGCGGGCCAGGGGGGAGGCGGCGCAGGCTTTGGCGGCGCGGTCTTCGTCGCCGCGGGCGCCAGCATCACCATCGAAGAGGGGGTCCGCTTCTCCGCCAACACGGCGGCCGGCGGCAGCGGCGCAGGCCTCAACGGCAACGGTGCGGCCGACGGCAACGATCTGTTCGTCATGAGCGGCACGTCGACGACCTTCGACATCGCCGCCGGCCAGACGCTCGACCTCGCGCAGCCCATCGGCAACGACGACGGCCAGAACCTCGGCATCGAACTCACCAAGACCGGCGCCGGAACGCTCTCGCTCAGTGGCGCCAGCCCGTGGGTGTCGACCACCTACGTCGATCAGGGGACGCTCGTCGTCAATGGCGCGCTCGGCTCGTTCGACTTCCAGAGCGGCCGCATCAGCATGCTCGAAGTCGACGAGCTCGGCACCCTCGCGGGGACCGGCACCGTCCGGGGCTACGTCGACAACTACGGTCGCATCTCGCCCGGAAACGCCCCCGGCGACATCGGCACGATCCACGTCGACGGCATCTACATGCAGGGTTCGGAAGGGATCTACGAAGTCGACATCAATGCCGCCGGTCAGAGCGACCGGATCGACGTCGCGTACGCCGCGCAGCTCACGTGCGGCTGCGGCCCGGACGGCGGCGATCTGGTCGTTCGCGCCCAGCCGGGGACTTACATCGACGGCCAGCGGTACACGATTCTGACGACCGGCTTCGGCGTCTACGACACGTTCGGCCAGATCACGACCTCGGGCCTGCCGTACTTCTGGACGGCGTCCGTCGAGTACGACGCGTTCAATGCCTACCTCGTTCTCGACAGCGACGGGCTCACGCCGTACGCCCGGACGCGGAATCAGGTCCAGACGGCGGCCGCCGTGATGAGTACGGTGGACACGAACGATCCCACGCTGAACAGCGTCTACAGCGCGATGAACGGCATGACCGGCGCGGGCAAGCGAGCCGCCCTCGATCAGCTGAGCGGCGAACTCTATGGCTCGCTCGCTTCGTCCGGGATTCAAGGGACCACCGCCTGGCTCGGTGCGATCGGCGATCGGCTCCGTCCCACCGGCGGGATGTCAGCGGCCGGCGGACAAGGGCTCGCAAGGGCGCAAGCGATCCGGACGCTCGAGGCGCCTGCTTCGCGGACCGGCGCTCTGCAGTTCGCCTCGTTCGAGCGCGGCGGAGGGACTCGCACGAGCGGCACGAGCCCGGTTTCCATCGTGAGCACGTCCGGCGCCGATGAGACGCTCAGACCTGCGACGGAACTCCGCGGCTGGATCGGCGGTTACGGGCTTGGGGGCACGGCCAGCAGCGACGGCAATGCGCAGGGCTTCAACTACGGCTTCGGCGGCACCGCGTTCGGCGTCGATCGCCAGCTCGGTGCAGACCTGGTGGCAGGCCTGGCGGGGGGCTATGCCGGCAGCCATGTGCTGACCGACGGCCGCCAGCAATCCGCACAGGTCGATTCGCTGCAGGTGGCCCCGTACTTCCGCCGCCTGTTCGGCCCCGGCTATCTGTTTGGCGTCGCCGGTTATTCGCACGACTCCTACAGCACGACGCGCCAGCTGCCGGGAGCGGTCACAGCCCGCGGCGACTACACGGGGAACCAGTTTTCGACGTATCTGGAAGGGGGAGCGACGTACGCACTGGGCGGCTGGGACCTGCAGCCGCTCGTGAACCTGCAGTACATCGCGCTGCAGCAGAATGGCTTTACCGAGACCGGCGCCGGGGCCGCGGGGCTGACGGTGCGGAGCTCGGTGAACGACTCGCTGCGGCCGGGCGTGGGTCTGCGCGTTGCCCGGCCGACAATTGTCGGGGGCGTGATCGTCGTCCCCGACCTCCACGCCCGCTACGCGTACGAACTGCTTTCGCCTGACCGCCTCGTGACCGCCAACCTGGGGGGGGTGGTCGGCGGCGGGTTCACCACGGCGGGCAATCAGCTCGGTCGCAACTTCGGTCTGCTGGGACTCGGCCTCAATGCGGCCTTCACGCCCAACTTCGGCGGCTACCTCGGCTACGACGCCACCACCGCCGACCGCAGCGTCTCCCACGCCGGCAGCGGCGGGCTGCAGTTTGCGTGGTGAGGAGTTCCTGGACGGAGCCGGGTCATTGCCTGTCCAGACACAAAGAGTGAAGTGCAGCCTCAGATTGGTACATTGGCATGCACCCTACTGGACCGGACACGGGTCGTCGAAGACGACAGGAGGCGAGATGGGAGGGGATGCTCTCCTGGGCCTTGGCCCTCCTGCGGCACACCACGACCGCACGCGGCCTGTGATTCCGCTCTGGAACGGTTGCCCTCATGTTTGTCGTTGACCCAGGAAAGGACGGCCCGATGAGCAGAACAGAAATGGAAGCCGCTGCGAATCGGCAACAGCTGCAGAAGGTGAAGTCCGCCCCCGGCTTTATCGCGGCGCTGGACCAGAGCGGCGGCAGCACTCCCGCCGCGCTGCGCGACTACGGAATCCAGGACGACGCCTGGACGAGCGAAGAGGAGATGCTGGCGATCGTGCACCAGATGCGGACGCGGATCATGACCAGCCCCCGCTTCACCGGCGAGCAGATCCTGGGGGCCATCCTGTTCGAAAACACCATGGACCGGGAGATCGAGGGGGAGCCCACGGCCGACTATCTCTGGAACGTGAAACGGATCGTCCCCTTTCTGAAGATCGACAAGGGCCTGGCTGCCGAGCAGGACGGCGTCCGGTTGATGAAGCCGATGCCCCAGCTGGCCGGGCTGCTGACCAAAGCCAGGGCAAAGCGCATCTTCGGCACCAAGATGCGGTCCGTGATCAAGCAGGCGAACGCTGCGGGCGTCGCCCAGATCGTGGACCAGCAGTTTGAACTGGCTGGACAGATCCTCGCCGGCGACCTGATGCCGATCGTCGAGCCGGAAGTCGATATTCACTGCCCGGACAAGGCGAAGGCCGAAGCGCTGCTCCGAGCGGCCCTCCTCGAGAAGCTCAATCACCTGCCGGCGGGTCAGTCGGTGATGCTCAAGCTGACACTTCCGGAGCAGGATGACTTCTACGCGGATTGCGTCGGACATCCCCGTGTCCTGCGGGTGGTGGCCCTGTCGGGGGGCTATTCCCGTGAGGAAGCCAACCACCGCCTGCGGAGGAACCACGGCGTCGTGGCGAGTTTTTCGCGAGCCCTGGTCGAGGGGCTGTCGGCGCGGCAATCCGATGCGGAGTTCAACGCGCTGCTGGGTCGATCGATTCAAGCCATCTTTGAGGCGTCGAACACTTGAGCAACCCGTGAGGGAAACCGTTCGGCGTCACGCGTGGTCGTCTCCGGAAGCGGTTCTCACGTTCTGGGCTGATGCGGCGGCCGGTGGCTGGTTTTCCTCTCCGTAGCCGCCGAAGTCTTTCGTGAAATCCCCTCTTGTCGCTAGCGCGACCCGGATAGTCGGGTACGCTCACCTGGGCCACCCCGCGGGACGCTGTTGGGAAAGGGTGTATTGGCATACACCCTACCGGGCTTGGTCGCCAAGCTCGGCAACGTTCGCCGGGTCTTTCCGTTGGTCCAGACCCGGCCACCCCGCCCGTCATCACACTCAAGAATTCAGTAAGCGGGCCTCTACCTCTTGAATGCCTAGCGGCGTGATCTTGCAGAGATTCGCCTTTCTGTCAAATTCAATATTCAACTGAGAATCGAGTTTCAACAATACCTTCGACCCAAACATCGATTTATTGCTATACTTCGTCCAATCGAACAAATCTCCCACGCTCACCCAATTCGATTCCGAATAGAGAAGCACGAGAACCTTATCAGCAGCGGGCATCGTAGGAGACAGTACCCGTTTGCCACCTCCGAAGTCCCAAACAAGCGGAACTCTACGGTCAACCAAAGCATCTACACTTTCCTGTGCCTCTGTTGTGGAGCAGTTGTGAAAAACACGAATGAGCTCCGCCATTACAAACGTGCATCCAGCAACCACGTACGACGCGTCCATTTTGTTTGAAACAACATCTCCCCCCACATGTCCGATGTTTCTGTTGTTTCGAATCTCATAGATCGGCGGCAGAATTCGGGGTAGTAAGATCCGAAGCGAACGATCTCCCACGGAAATAGGTGAGCGAGACTCAAGTGCTGCACAAGCTTGAGGGAATCTTGCCGGCTTGGACGGTGCTGTGGCAAACGTACCCGTGACAGCACCTTCTAGCACTGAGTAGGCAACTTCGCAGAATCTACCGGCGTCAATGCCCGACGCCTTCCATTTGCCTTCCGCGAACGCCGCCATCACCCCCTTGTATTCAGCTATCAAGGGATTGCGAAGGCCAGAAGGGATTCCAGCCATGAGAGTGTTCGCAGGAATCATTACTCGGCCTTACTTGAGCTCTTCGTAGCCTTTACAGCTGCCTTGGCTCGTTTTCCATTGAAGCCAGCAGTAACAACCTTCTGGCCTGTCTGAGTCAAATACGAACCATCACCCGCATCGTGAATCCAACCTTCCGTTACGGCCTTATTGTAATCACGGCCATAATTCGATCCGGGTGCAGCAAGTTTCGCCTTGGCGAAGTATTTCTCCAAGTCGCTCTTCGCGAAAGTCTCTATTCCTTCGACCTCTTCACGATATGCAGCAAAGACTGCAATTCGTTGGGGATTGGTCGCAGGCTCCTTTTCGTTCATAAACTCGACCAGCGATTGCAACTTACCAGCTGAACCTCGACTCACCAAGCCAACTGTGCTGCCGCTTCCACCTTGCTGAGGGAGGTCCTGCTGAGTAGCGGGCGTTTGGGCCAAACCAAGCATGACAACTGCACCGTCAAGAGCCTTCTTTTGATCTTCTGGAGAAAGCCCCTCTAATGCTTTTCCGATTTGTTGCGCGGCGTCGAACACAGACTTTGTGTGGCTGGGCATATGAATGGGCCGATAGTGGTCTGGATCGCATGCCTATGGTGCGAGCCTGTAGTCCAACGTCATCTTTCAGTGTTTTAGCTGCTGCGTGAAGTGGAAGCAAAGGACTTTGATTCATGGCGGGGTGGCTCCGGTTCTCTGAGCCGGGGCGGCGAAGCCAGAAGAGGCCGCTTTCAGAGCCAATGTCGAATGACATTCGGCTTCCTGCCGTCTTCGACGGCCCAGGTTCAAGAACCTGGGCTGTCCGCTGATCTGAGCTCTCGGCGCTTGACCATGCCGAATCCCGGTCACCATGTCTTGTGTCGGGGCAGCGGCGCAAGAGGGGATTGCTGACCGATTGAGAGGGGACAGACAGGCTCTCTCACGCATTCACTCGGAACATTTCATGGCCAGGAACCTGACGAAGCGGCAGCAGGTGTTTCTCGACGCCTACCGCGAACTCGGCTTCGTTCACGGAGCCGCCCAGAAGGCGGGCGTCTCCCGGGAGCTGCATTACAACGCGATGCGGGTCTCGAAACCTTACAGAGAGGCGTTCCGGGAGATCGAACAGACCTTCGCCCTGAAGCTCGAAGAGGAGGCCCGGCGCCTTGCGGTCATCGGCGAAGTCGTGCCGGTCTACTACGGACGGAAGATCGTCGGGTTCCGGAACCGGCCCTCCGATCGGCTGCTGATCTTCCTGCTGAAGGCCAACAACCCCGAGAAGTTCGTCGAGCCGCTTCGCCGCCGCCGGCGGACGCGGAAACCTGACAGTCGGGCGAAATCCCGGAGCAGCGCCGTAGCGGCTTCCTTCTCCTGGAAGCGGATGAGCCGAGCCCTTCGAAACCAAAGCGTCTCCGGGGGTTCCATCCGGAAGCCGGTCCGCCGGAGTGCCCCGTCACCATCGGTCCCGCCACCGTGCAATCCGGAGGTGTCTCCTGCTCCGAAGGCCGTCGACACTTCCGCTCGGCAGCCCGGAGTCGAGACCCGGAAACCTGACAATGAACCGCTTTTCTGGCTGAATCCGCGAGTGGATGCGGAGGGGCGTTTCTACGGTTCCGCCTTGAAGAATCCCCCCGAATGGGAGGCCCGTTACCAGAGCACGGTCCCTGCCCCTTCGCAGGTCGGCGGATCATCTCCCCTCCCGAACACCGACCAATGGCGTCGCAGCCTCCTTAGCGCAACCCATCGCCCCACGCCGCCCCGGTCCAGCGGAACGCTGGTCAGGGGGATTTCTGGTTGCGGATGGCTTCCTGGCGGTAGCGCTCGCCCAGTTCGTGGTTGTAGGCCTCGTGCTCCGGCGCCAGTGTCACTCCTCCGTGCCGGGCCCGGCAGCGGTAACAGACGAGGACATCGGGCAACTTCGCGAACAGGTACATGTCGAGCGCGGCAAACGCCAGCAGAATCCCGAACGCCCAGCCCGGCCGGTAGTAGTACCACGCGATACTGCTCAGCACCGCCCCCGTCGCGACGGCCAGGAGACCGAGGCCCTGCGGGAAGTCTTTCTGACGCCAGAGGTCGGGCGAGTCGCAGACGACGCAGTGCCGCGGTGCTCCCGAGGCGAGCGTTTCCGCCGGCACAGGCCGCTCCCACGAGCAGTTCACGCACCGCACGAGCCCCCCCTCGGCCGGCACATCGGCCAGGATGGGCTGCTCACACGACGGACAGGCGCAGCGGACACGCATCGTCAAACACCGTCGTCTCTGAGGTTGTCACCGGACCGGATTCATCGCGATCCGGAGGCCGACTAGGCGAGGTTGGAGGTCTCCGCCGGCGTCGGCTCCGGCGGAAGCGGCTCCGTGGGTCCCGGCGGCCGGTCGTGCGGATGCGTCGGCCCGCCGAGCAGCTTCGTGAACGGACCGAACGCTCCCTTGTAGAGGAGGATCAGATAGCTCGGCACCAGGATCGGCCGGGTCAGGAACGTGTCGAGGAGCACCCCGACCGTCAGCGCGAAACCCATCTGGACCATCCCCTCGAGACTGCCGGTCATGAGGGACATGAACGTCCCCGCCATGATCACCCCGCAGCTCGAGATGATGCCGCCGGTCTTGCGGAGGGCGACCAGCACGCCGTCGATCAGGCCGTACTTCTCCTGCTCTTCCTGCACGCGGGCCATCAGGAGGATGTTGTAGTCACCGCCGAGGGCCAGCAGCAGCGTGAACAGGAAGATCGGGATCTTCCAGTCGAGGCCCGGGAAGTCGGCCCCCTGCTTGACCAGGAAGACGACGTAGGTCATCCCCAGCGACACGAGGTAGCTGAAGACGACGGTGAGGATCAGGTAGGCACAGACCGCCGGCTGACGGAGGAGGATCACGATCAGGATGAACACGACCGTCGTGACGAGGATGTCGATCCGGACCTGGTCGCGGTCGGTCACCCGCTTGATGTCCCGCATGCTGGAGGTCGCCCCGACGGAGAAGATCTCGGGGTTCTTGAGCTTCTCGCCGTAGGGGGCTTCCTTGAGGGCGGCGGCGACGGCGTTTTCGGTCCTGGTCAGGAGGTCGAAGCTGCCGCGGGAGAACGGGTCCTGCTTGTAGATGATGTCCATCCGCATCACCTTGCCGGCGTGCGGACCCGTCCGGCTGGTGTACGCCCGGTAGGCCTGGAGCTGCGCCGTGCGGGCGGCGACCCCCCGCAGGACGTCGGCCGAGATCTCGATACCGAGCGGGCTGCTCTGCGAGCGGATGTCGGCGATCTGGAGTTCGTCTTCGCGGGCTTTGAGATAGTTCGAGAGGTGGAGGGCGAGATCGCGTCCCGCCTTCATCCCCTTGAGATCCGACGGGCCCTCTTTGGTGACAAGGCCGAGGTTGTCGTCCCGAATCAGGAGGGTCGTCGACCCCGCCATGCCGGCCGGGAAGTGGAGCTGGATCGCCCGGGCCCCTTCGACGCTGGCGTAGTCCCGCGGCAGGTCGGTGAGGAGGCCGTAGCTCAGTTCGGAGTGCTTGGCCGCGCCGAGGATCGCGAACGGCAGCATCAGGACGATGCTCCCGAGGAAGACCCGCCCCGGGCGGCGGGCGAGGACGTCCGAAACTCCCTGCCAGAAGCGGTCGAGCCACTTCTGCTTGGTCAGGAGGGCGCCGACGCTTTCATCGGGGACCCAGCTGCTGCCGACGGAGATTTTTTCCTTGCGGATGTCGGGCCAGAAGGTCCAGCGGCCGAAGATCCGGAGGAGGGCCGGCGCGAGGGTCAGGCAGGTGCAGAGGGCGATGAACAGGCCGAACGAGATGGCGAAGCCCGCCTCGCGGAACTTGCCGAACTCGGCGAACGACATCATCCCGATGCCGAACATGCTCATGGCGGCGCTGGTCGCGAGTGCGGCCCCCACCTTCTCGACGGCGATCGTGATCGCCTCGTGGTAGGTGTGCCCCTTGTCGAGCTCTTCCTTGAAGCGGGCGATCAGGAACAGGCAGTAGTCGATCCCCGCCCCGTAGACCACGACGATGATGTAGGTCTCGAGGCCGGTGAACATCCCCGCCAGGTTGTACTTGGCGAGGATCAGGAGGACGTGGACCGAGAGCGGCACCGTCAGACCGACGGTCACCAGCGGAATCAGCGCGAGGATCGGAGCGCGGTAGATGATGAGCAGGAGCGCGATGCAGAGGAACTTCGTGATGAAGTCCGTCCGTTTGGCGCTCTCGGCCTCGGCCATGATCATGTCCCGGCCGACGGAGGCGGAGCCGGAGAGGGCGATCTCGAGGCCGATCGGGACGTGCTTGTCTCTGTGCAGCCGATCGAGCGCCTCGCGGACGCGGATCAGGAGGTAGACGTTCGTCCGGTCGAGGAACTCGGTCTTGAGGTCGATGATGACCAGCGACGATTTGCCATCTTCGCTGTCGAGCAGCTTGCCGATCTTGGAGTCGTCGAAGGCCGAGATGCTTCGGATCATCTGGTCCTTTTTGGGGACCGGCTTCGGCTCCGGGAGGGGCTCGTTGCGGCGGAAGATGATCGCCGGGGTGGTTGCCTGGACCTCCGCCATCGCCGGCTTGAGCTGGTTCAGGATGAAGTCGCGGTCCGCCTCGGTCAGGCCGTCCTTGGTGTCCTCGCGGCGGAGGACCAGCACGACGCTGCTGCCGAGCGGGTTCTGCTGGCCGGAGACCTGGCCGTCGTCCTTCGGCTCTCCGTCTTCCCCGTTCTCGGCATCCGCGTCGAGGGCCGGGGAAGGAAAGGCTTCGCGGAAGAGGCGTTCGGCGCGGGGGCTCTGCTCCTCGGCGGGGAGGAAGGAGAATTCGCCGGTCTTGGTGACGCTTTCGTAGGGGGGCGAAACGTAGATCGCGACGGCGAGCAGGACGAACCACGTGATGGCGACCGCCCAGGACTTGCGGCTGACGAACTCTCCGAGCAGGCGATACATCTCGGAAGCAACTCCGTGGAGCAGTGGGAGAACGGGAGACGGGTGGGCCGCCGCCGGCTCGAAAAAATCGAACCGGGGATGGTAGTTGCGGCCGTTGGAGCGGGCAATCAACCCCTCCGGCAGCGGGAAACCGCGGGGGTGAGGCAAAATCCGAGCCGGGACGGCCTCGCCACCCCAGCGCGTGGCCGCAATTCCCCGCCAGCACAGCGTTTGAGGGGATGCCCCAGGAATCGAAGTTCGTGTCTGCTCGACCTGCGGGAACGACGGAACCCGCGTGGCCGGCGGGGGAAAGGGCCTGTTGCTGCAAGGGAACAAGGCGATTTTTTACGGCGGGCGGCTCAATCGATTCCCGGACGCTCGTTACGATGGGCGTTTTGGCGGGGCGACTGGCCCCGACGGTCGCCCGGGAAGCACCCCGGCGGATCGGACTCCCGACGGTACCCGGAGCGCGGATCGACGATGGCGGTGTTGTTGCAAGTGCAGAATGCGCACAAGAGTTATGGCGGACAGCTCCTCCTCGACGGCGCGAACTGCTCGATCACGGACGACGTGAAGGTGGGCTTCGTCGGCCGGAACGGGGCGGGCAAGAGTACGCTGCTCAAGATCCTGCTCGGCGAGGAAGAGCTCGACCGGGGCGAAATCATCCGGCATCCGAAGCTCCGGCTGGGGTACCTCCGGCAGCATGACGCCTTCCTGCCGGGGGAGACCGTCCTCGACTTCCTGATGCGAGACAGCGGCCAGCCCGACTGGAAGTGCGGCGAAGTCGCCGGCGAGTTCGAGCTGAAGGGGGCGTACCTCACCGGCCCGATCGACAAGCTGTCGGGGGGATGGCAGACCCGCGTGAAGCTGGCGGCGCTGCTGCTCCACAGCCCGAACCTGCTGCTGCTGGACGAACCGACGAACTTCCTCGACCTGCGGACCCAGATCCTGCTGGAGCACTTCCTGCGGCATTACGACGAGGCGTGCCTGCTCGTTTCGCACGACCGGGGGTTCCTGCAGGCGACCTGTGAGCACACGCTGGAGCTGTCGCGCGGCAAGCTGACGATGTTCCCCGGCAAGATCGAGCAGCACATCGAGAACCAGAAGGAGCGGAAGGAGCACGAAGAGCGGGCCAACGCCGGCGTGATGGCCAAGCGGAAGCACCTGGAGGAGTTCATCGCCAAGAACAAGGCCCGGGCCAGCACGTCGACGCGGGCCAAGTCCAAAGAGAAGATGCTCGAGAAGCTCGAGGTCACCGAGATCGCGGCGGAAGAGCCGACCGTCAGCATCCGGCCCCCGCAGGTCGAGCCGCGGAAGGGTGCGGCGCTGCGGTGCATCGACGTCGCGATCGGTTATCCGGAGCGGACGATCGCCTCGGGAATCGGGGTCGAGGTCGATCACGGGATGCGGGCGGCGATCGTGGGGGACAACGGTCAGGGGAAGACGACGTTCCTGCGGACGATCGTCGACTCGCTGCAGCCGGTCTCCGGGGAGGTCCGCTGGGGGCACGGCTGCAACATCGGCACGTATGCCCAGCACGTCTATACGACGCTGCCACCCAAGCAGACGGTGTTCGAGTATCTGGAGAACGTCGCCCCGGCCGGGACCAAGACTCAGGAAGTCCTGAACGGGGCGGCTTCGCTCCTCTTCCGCGGCGGGGACATCAACAAGAAGATCTCCGTGCTGTCGGGGGGTGAGCGGGCCCGGTTGTGTCTGGCGGGGCTGATGCTGTCGCAGCACAACATCCTGATCCTCGACGAACCGGGGAACCATCTGGATGTGGAGACGGTCGATTCGCTGGTGGAGGCGCTGTTGGCCTACAAGGGGACGGTGATCTTCACGAGCCACGACCGGCACTTCATGAAGCGGATGGCGACCTGTGTGATCGAGGTCCGTGACGGCCGGGTGATGAATTACCACGGCGACTACGACGCGTACGTTTACGCGGTCAACAAGGAGATCGACGACGGGGAGCGGGAGGCGGCGGCGAACAGGATGTCGAAGGCTCCGGCGGACCTGGCGAAGGGGGCCGCCAAGCCGGGTGAGAAGCCGAAGCTGGGTGGGCAGAGCGAGCGCGAGCTGCGTAAGGAGATGAACAACCTGGAGAAGACGATTGCCCGTCTTGACGGGGAGAAGAAGGAGGCGAATGCGAAGCTGATGTCGTCGACGAACGCGGACGAGGCGCTGAAGCTGCACAATGTCGTGGCTGAGTTGACGACGCAGCTGAATACGGCGGAGGAGCGGTGGTGCGAGCTGCAGACCGAGCTCGGCGAGTGGTAGCCAGCGTTCCGCTGGACCGGGGCGGCGTGGGACGATGGGTTGCGCTCAGGGGGGCTGCGACGCCAATGGTCGGTGTTTGAGCCGACGAGTCGATGCGGTGGTGCCACGTGAGGAACTGGGTCGTCTCTGCGTAGCGGGCGTCCCGTAGCCCGGGTCCAGCACGCTGCTGGCCCCGCCGGAGGCGCTCCGTCGTGGAACCTTGGAACACCACGAGGTTCCGACCGCGGATCGGCGCTGCGGACTCCCCTCCCGAATACGCCCGCCCTGCGGTCATGACGACGGGGCGTCCTCGACGCTACCGCACAAAGGGGACGGCCGTTGTTTGCCGCGGTTCCACAACGAAGCGCCTCCGGCGGCCAGCAGCGTGCTGGACCCGGGTGAGGGGCCGGTGGGACAGCGGAGGTTCCTTCTGTAGATCGAGGGGTGGCCGTGGGCCGATGGAGAGGTGTCCCGCCGGAGATCGATGACCGGCGGGTGAGTTCTCCATCCCCCCGGACTGTGCCGTGCCTGCGGCCACTCAATCGCGATCGAGCCAAACCGAGGCCAGCCCCGGGCTCACCGCCCCTTGGAAAGCCGGTCCGCGTGGAAGATCGGTTCCGGAACACGGTGCGAACGGAACGTCGCCAGCGTGATCCGCGTCGCTTCCTCGATCCCGATGTGGTTCCCCGGCGAGACGTAGATCGGCTTGGCGGACCCCGACGCCGGCAGGATCGCCGCACCGAGCGGCTCTTCGCCATCGAGGACCGGAACGGGAACGAGCGGTGCGAGCTCGCCGGCAATCTGCCCGCAGAGCTTCGACTTCGTCACCCCGATCGTCGGCCAGTCCGCCAGAAGCCCGAACGTCGCCGCGATCCCCGCCCGCCGCGGATGGAGGATGCCGTTGCCGTCGATCAGGACGACATCCCCCGCCCGGTCTGCTTGGGCGACCTGCTTCCACAGGACTTCCAGGATCGGCAGCTCCCGGAACGTCAGATAGCCCGGGATGTAGGGGAAGCGGACCGGCTCGTCGATCGTGAGGGTCCAGAGGACCTCGAGCGTCTCCGCGTCGAGGAGGGCGTAGGCTCCCTTGGCCATGCCCGGTGCGGGATAAGCGACGTCGAGGGCACCGAGGGTCTTCGGGGCGGAGCGGCCGCGGCGGCGGAGCGAGAGGCGGCGGAAGACCGAGTTCTGGAACTCCTGGAGCGCTCGCAGCGGGGCGGGAGCGGTTCCCTCGAAGCTGTTCCAGAGACGTTCCGGCGCGACGGCGTCTCCCTCGAGCGGGATGCCGTCCTGGAGGAGCCGGTCCCGCTTGGAGCCGCGGCTTTCGTCGCCGTAGAGGCCGAGCGCGCCGCCCGCCCGGACGACGCGGTGGCAATCGCAGGAGTCCGTATGCAGGTGTTCGAGGAGCAGCTCGGCCACCCACTTGGCCGCGCCGACGTCCCCGAGCGAACGGGCGATGTCGCCGTAGGTCGTCACCCGCCCGGCAGGGACCTGCGCGAGGAGCCGCCACGCTTCGGCCGCGAGATCGGGGACCTCAATCCATGGGGGCACGCATCACTCGCCGCGGAGGAGTTGTCGGTAGGGGTTCGTCCTCCGATTGTGGCTGCGAGCGGCCCCGATCCCAAGCGAGGGGCCGGACTAGCACCACCGGCTGGCGGCACCATCGACGGGCGTGCGGCGGCGTCCCGACAGGGCGAACCAGACCGCCACGACCACCCAGATCAGGATGCCGAGCGTCCGGCCGTCTCCCGGGAGCAGGAGGTAGCAGGCCGCACCGACGAGCGCGAGGGCGAGCGGCGCGAGATCGAGGATCCGCTGCCGGCCGTCCGGCCGGCGGACGAGGCTGACGAGCCAAACCGCGACGGCGATCCAGACCGCCGTCCAGACCCAGCCGCCCACCGTCTCCCAGGTCTGCTGCGGACGGACGGCGATCGAGAGCTTGGGCCCTCCACCGACCTTCGAGAAGTGGAGCGCCCGGCCTTCCTGCGGCAGCTCGAATCGGAGAGAGAGACCGCCGGCACCGGACCACGAGGAGGGTCGGCCCGGGGCGGCGACTTCGCCGTCCACGACCTGGGATTGGCGGACGATCAGGCCCAGCTGGGGCTCCATGTTCGAGCCGAAGCCACCACCCCCCATGCCTCCCCCCATGGGGCCGCCTGGGCCTCCCGCCGGAATTCTCGTCTGGGCCATCCGCTTCTTGCCGCTGCCGGACTGGCCGGGGGCCAGCCCTTCGGGCGTGGCGGGCTCGGAAGCCGCCTGCGGCTGGGCCTGCTTGTACGAAAAATCGGCCTGGCCCTGGTTCGCGATCTGGCTCCGAAGGCGGCCGCGGGAGGATTCCTGCTGGGCTTCCGCCTTCGCCCCCGCCTTGCGGTCGCGGCTCTCGGGGACCACGAACCGGAACCGGCCCTCCGTCGCCTCAGGCTGGGCGCCGGTCACGGAGAAGGACTGCGTGCCGTCCGTCACGATCGTCGCGCCGCTGTTGAACGAATTGAGCCGAATCGTGTTCTGGTAGATGAACTGCTGAGCATCCCCCTGCGGACTGCTGACGTCCGGCGCGGGGATCGGGGTCTGTCCCGCCTGCTGGGCCTGATCGATCAGGGCCCGGTTGCCGGCGAGGAAGTCGTCGAACCGTTCCCGGTTCTTGCCGCTGTAGCGGGTGGCCGCCCCTTCGTACTGCTGGAGCGCGACGCCGACCTGCTTCAGGTTGTTGGCGGCGTTCATCCGCTGCGAACCGCTGTACTTGTCGCTCGACGTGATCCGCAGCAGGTCGAGGACGTCCGCCATCTGCCGCTGCGCTCCGAGGAGCTCGGTCGAGACGGCGAAATCCTCCTGCTCTTCGGGCATGACGTTCGTCCGCCTGGCGTCGACGATCGGCCAGGCGTCGAAGTCCTTGGGGACGTAGACCGTCCAGAGGGTCTGAGCGACCGTCATCCCGAACTCGGGGGACTCCGTCCGGGTCAGGACGTGCGGAGCGGGGATGTCGAACGACTGGGCGCGGGGCTCGACCCTGTCGCTGAACCGCCCGCCGGTCTGGCCGGCGACGATCAGGCTCACCCGAAGCGAGAGGTCGGAGACGTTGGTCTCGGGGAGCGGCAGGAGATGGATCTCCTCCGCGCCGAGCTTCGTCACGACGGTCCGCGAGGGCTGGTCCCGGACGACCGCGGCGAGGACCCGCGAGGCGGGGGGCATCTTGAGACCGAGGAACTGCTGGCCCCGGCTGCGGATCGTGTACTCGACCCGGGTCCGCCAGCTGCCGTCGGGATCGAAGACCGTGACGACTTCCGCCCCGGTGACGGAGGCGAGAGTCCCCTGCACTTCCTCGGCCCGCTGCGACTTCCACTGCGGGGACTGGGCGTCCCGCGGCAGCTCGACGATTTCCATCGCCTGCTGAAGGAGCGTGTCCTCCAGAACGAACGGGAGGTTCTGGCGGGCGACCGAGTGGATGTCGGCCGGCTTCACGGGGGCGAGCTGGCGGCTCGACTGGTTGACGAGGATCCCGAAGTGCCGCTGCGACTCGAGCTCGGTCACGATGGCGGCGGTGGTCGGGGGCTCGAGGCGGATCTCCGGGAACCGGACGATGTCGTCCCCCGCCGGCGGGAGGGTCGCGGTGGCCGAAAGGAGGTGCTGGTCCCGGACCGGCTCGTTGAGCTGGACCGTCCAGCGGATGCCGCCGTCGATCCTGGTCGAGCTCACCTGCCGGATCTGCGGGTCGTGGAACTCGAGGCGGCCGTCGAGCCACGCCGGGGTCACGAACTGGAACGTGTCGGCGGCGGCCCGGGCGATCTTCCAGCGGAGAGTGAGGCCGTAGTCGACCGCGGTATTGGAGACCGCGGCCAGCGTGATGGAGTCCCCCGAGAGCTGCGGGACGTTCCGGACGAGGTCGAACGGGATCGCCGGGAGTTCGAGGGCCGTCGACTGGAAGGCGAACGAGACCGGGCGGGGCTGGAGCTGACGGAGCTGGCCCGGAACCCGGTCGGCCGGGATCGACTTCCAGGCGGACGGAATCTCGCGGATCGCGGCCGCGTAGACGTCTTCGAACCAGACCGCGAGAGTCGCGGTCGCGCGGGTCAGTTCGAGCGGCCGGGGGACCTGGACCGAGGCGGTGGCGACATCGGGCTGGCGGGTGATCCGCCCCTGGAGGCTGACCTGGACCGTGCCGGTCCGGGGACCGGTGAATTCGACCGTCAGGACCTGCGTCCCGTTGGCGGCGGCAGGACCGACGTACCAGTCGGAGAGGGCGTCGCCGGCTTCGACGTCGATCGGGAGGTAGCCGGGAGGGAGCTCGAGCGAGATGCTGCCGCGCGGGGCGCCGGCGAACTCGTAGTGGAACAGGCTGGCGATCAGCTCCTTGCGGAGGCTCACGAAGACCCCGTGCTGCGAGGTCACCACCGTCTCCGGCTCGCGGCGGAACGGGGTGACTGCCAGCCGCGCGGGGCGGGAGCTGAAGCGGTAGGCGAGCCGGGGCTGACCTTCGGGACGGGTCATCTCGGGAGCGGCGGCCCACTTGGCGGCATCGATCTGGACCACCCCTTCGAGAGCTCCGACCCGCAGGCCGAACTGGTCCGGGGCGAAGACGCCGATCTGGCCGACTTCCCGGTCGACCTCGGCAGGGGCGAGCTCGGGGAGCGCGACTTCCCCGCTCTCGGCGGAGGCGGGCTGGAACAGGTCGATGGCGAGGCGAGTCTCGCTATCGATCGGGCGGCGGAAGAACACCTTGAGGCCCGGCTTTCCGTCCCCTTCGATCTGCCAGCCCCCGACGTCCGCGCCGCGGATCTGGCGGACGCTGAATTTCTCGGGGAGCGAGAACCGCATTTCGGAGATCGCCCCCTGGCGGACCCTCACGAGAAAACTGTGGCCGGCGAGGAGGCCGGAGTCGTCGAAGGCGGCGGCGAGGGTCGTTTCGACCTGGACGAGGGCGGTGTCGATCCCCCGCATTTCCTTGGGCTGCCACGCGAGGGCGATCTCCCCTCCCCGGTCGACGGCGGCCTCGATAGAGGTCTTGCCCTCCGTGGTCGAGCGGCGGAAGAGACCGGTGGCGCCGTTGAGGCGGACTTCGAGTTCGGGAGCGGGGAGCTCGAACCGGAGCCGCGCGGCGGAGGTCGGATGGAGCTTCAGGGCGAGCCGGCCGGCGGGACCGGTCGAGTCGACGGCGGCTTCGAACTCGATGTCGAGGACGTGGCGGCCGGTCCCGCTCAGGAGCAGGACCGGGCGGTTGTTCTCGACGAGGAGCGGGGCGCTCTTGCCATCGAGTGCCGCAGACTTGAGGGCGATCCCTTCGATCGGCAACACGACCCGGACCTGCGACTCCCGAAAGCTTTCGACCAGGAACCGGCCTTTGACGAGGGCGGTCGGGGTCGGGGCGTCCGGGACGAGCGCGGCCGAGTAGAGCGTTTCCGAGATGACCGATTCGATCGGCGCGGGGGTCTTGGGGGCCTCTTCGGGATGCGCCTCGGCGTAGAGCTTGAGGTAGGTCGCCTGGGGGAGGAAGACCCGGAAGGCGGTCAGTGGATCGTCGCCGCCGTAGGGGACCACCAGGGCCTGGTGGTCCTGGACTGCCGTCGGATCGGCGGCGGGCTTCTGTGCCGGTTCGTCCGCGCGGGCGGCGGGGCTCACGAGGAGGGCCGCCAGAAGCAGGAGGGCCGACGCGGTCTTCGGAGCGCCGCAGCACCGCCGGACCTGGCCGCAGATCCAGCCGGCGACCGCGAGGAGCGCCAGGAGGATCACCCCGGCGATGCCGCCGAAGAAGAGGCCGTCGAGGATGTCCTGGACGTTGGCCGGGAGCCGCGGCGCGGCGGCGAGGGGGGCGACGATCGCGAGGACGAGGAGCGCGGCAATCACGGTCCGATGTCCGCGGAGGAACCAGGTCGCGAGCAGCAGTCCCGCCGCGACGGCCCACGTCCGAAAATTCGTTGTCCCGACGCGGCGGAAGCCGACGTCGAGAGCGGGGCCTTCGGCGGGCGCGCCGGCCGGAACTCCCGCCACGCCGTCTTCGCCCCGGTGCTCGAACGTCTCCTGGCGCGAGCCGGGGGGGACGATCAGGGCGGTGTTGAGCGAAAGGAGCCCGGCATCCCGCGAGAAGCCGGAGAGGGCGAGTTCGGTTCGGGGAGGGATCGCTTCCCGATCCATCTGTGGAGGGGAGTCCTCGGCCGGCTTCGGCATTTCGGGCGGAGCCTGGCCGTTTTGAGGTGCCGCTTCCCCGGCCCCCGATTGCGGCCCAGAGCCGCCCATGGCGCCAGCCGATTCCGGGGCGTCTTTCGCGCCCCGTTGGATCGCTCCCTTCGTTCTCGCGCCGGCGACAAGCGGGTTCCCTCCGCTGTTACCCGCCTTCCCGGGTTCCCCCAGTTGCGTATCCCCCTTCTTGGGGCCGTCGAAGCCACTGGCGTCGTCGGGCTGTCCGAAAGACGGTTCGCTGAATCCCGGCTTTTGGGGGACCATTCCCCTGGGCCGGTTGCCAGAACGGGGTGCCGCGTCTTGCGTCTTCGATTCCGCGAGATCCAAGAGCCGTTTGTTCTCCTTCTGAAGGTCAACCTCGGCGTCCATCGCCGACGCGGGGGCCGGAGCCGCCATCGGGGGGGGAACGGGAGCGGCGGGAGTGGCTGCTGTCGGTGGATCCAAGGTAAAGAGAGGAGCGTTCTCATCCGCCGGAGACCTGTCGAAGTACTCGACCGTTGGAGCCTTGCCAGCGCTGGCCTTCGAATCACTGGCCACCGAGAGGGGACGAACGCGACTAGTCGGCAGAAGCATGAGCGACAACAGGCCGATGACGAGGACGCACGCCGTTGCCACGCCCAACTGCCGCCAGTCGACCCGCCGCTCTCGCTCGGCGCTCGACAGAGCGAGCCGCAGCAGCCAGGCGATGCCGAAGATCGCGGCGGCAATCAGCGCCGCGCGGCCGAGGTCCCGCGGGCGGGGGGAGGTCAACAGCCGCCACGCCGACTCGAGCAGGCCGGCCGAGGCGAGCCGCGACTGCGGCCGGAAATTCCCGCGGCTGCCGGTCAGGATCAGCTCCGGCGGGTGATAGAGGGTCCAGGTCTGACGGAGGATTTCGAGCGGCTGCGTCGCCCCCGCGCCGTCGACGATCTGGATCGTCGGCGGGGTCTGCGTGAGCCGGCCGCCGGCACTCCCGGCAATGGGGGGGGCGAGCGACCGATACAGCAGTCGGAGGGTGTGCTTGGCGTCGTCCCGCGCGGCGGGGAGCGGGACGCGGTACTCCTCTCCCTGGCGGCGGATTTCCACCGGGACGTTGTCGATGACGGCGGCCCACAGTTCCGCCTCGGGGAGCCGGACCTGGAATGCCTGGATCCCGACCGCGCTGTACTGGAGATCCGCCTGATGGAGCCACTCGCCGTTTTCGCTGAGGACCGTCGAGAGGGCGGCGTCATGGACGATCGCCGTCGGGACCGCAGTCCGGGCGAACCGCTGCTCCTTGACCCCGACCTGCCACCCCGCCCGGTCGGCGAAGTAGGCCGCCACGATCCGCTCGCTCGGGCGGACGAGGCTCGCCGGAACATCGACCGGATCGACCACCGGCAAGGGACGCCCCGAGGCGTCGACCGCCTGCGGCACGAGGAACTGGTCTTCCTGGGCTTCGAGGACGATGTAGCCGTTCTCCCGCTCCGCCCCGGCGATCCGGAGCTGCGGGGCGACGAAGACGTCGCCCGTCCGGGGCATCCGGAGATCGACCGACAGGACGTGCGGGCCGGTCACGAACCTGTCAAATCGGAGCGTCCAGGTCCGCAGGCCATCCGCCGGCGGGAGCGAGGTCTGTTCGATGATCTGGACTGTGGACTGGACGTTCTCGGCCGCGCCGCACAGGAGCGCGAAGCGGAGATCGGTCCCGGCCGACTCAGGGAGCTGCAGCGTCAGCTTGCGGAGCCCTCCCCCTTCGATGGCGAGGTCCGCTTCGATGTGGGTCGCGAGGGTATCGGGAGCGACGCGGAAGAACGAGCGGGTCGAGACCGCCATCCGCGGCGGCTTGCGGGAAGTCTCGATCTGGCCGGCGAGGGTCGCGTCCTGGAAGGTGAAGCCGTGGCGGAGTTCCCCCTGGCCGCCGAGCTTCTGCTTCAGCAGGTTCATGTCGGCGAGCCGCGCGACGTCGAGCCCCTGGAGCTCGATCGGGACGATGTCGAGGCCGGCGGGGGCGGTGATGCCGTACAGCCCTTCGACGAGCCCCGCCTGCGGGAACTTGACGTCCGGGAGCGGCAGCCGCTGCTGGCCCTCTTCGAGCGGCCACTTTTCCGGGACGAGCCGGGCGGAGAGCTGGAGCGTCCGGCTGTGCCCCGGGGCGAGCGGGGGATTCAGCGCGACGCGGATGAGCTGCGTCCCCGCTTCGTTGGGGAGGACCTGGTGGTCGACCGGCTGGCCGTCGAGCTTCGTCCCGAGGATCTGCCACCCCGCCGGGACCGACACGAGGGCGTCGAACAGCGGCGCGAAGCGGGTCTCGATCGTGGCGAGGGTCGTCAGGTCGAGCCCGAGGTCGTTGACGTCGACGAGGGTCGTCACGCCGATCTGGACTTCACGGGCCTTCGACTCGGTGGTGAACGTCAGTTTGAAGTCGGGCTTCCAGACCTGGAACAGGAGCGCCTGGTCGCCGGGCGTCGTCGGAGCCGCCGCTTCGCCGAGGGTCTGCTGGGTCACCTGGCGGACGCCGTCCGACTTCTCGGGGCGGACCCGGACTCCCGGCGGGAACTCGACCCGGACCACGCCGACGTGCGACGCGACCCCGTCGATCTGGAGCTGCGGGACCTCCCACGCCTGCCCCGGCTCGACCCGGACCACGCCGCGGAAGTCGATGGCCCGGCTCCCGTCGACTGGCTGGCGGTAGTTGAGCGTGAGAGTCGTGGTGCTCATGTCGTCCGGCGTGTCCGCCAGTTCCCACGACTCGAGGCCGGTCGATTCGACGCTCGTGATCTCGAGGCTTCGCGGGACGCGGCAGACGAGCCGGTTCACCGGGCGGCCGAAGACCTGCAGCTGCGTTCGGGCCGACCACGCGACATCTCCCGGCGTGACCCGGACGCCGAACGCCGTGCTGGCGAGGGTCAGGGCGTCCGCCCGCTCGCTCGCCTGCCGGCCCGTCATCCGGAGCTGGACCCGCGGCTTGCCGCCGAGGGCGAAGGCGTACTCCGCCGGCTGGTCGTTCGCGGCGGGGCGCTTGAGCTGCTGGCCGTCGACCTGCAGGAAGCTCTTGGCCGGGACGGAGACCTTCATCTCCGCGGCGGCGGATGGAAGCAGTGCGAAGCCGGCGGTCTGGTCGCTTCCGACCGCGACGAGCGGGGTCGAGAAGACGATCTTGAGCTGCTGCGTCCCCGGCTTCTGCAGGAACAGGTGCATGACGTTGGCGTTCCCTCCGTCGCGGGCGACGGCGGCGGGGGCGTCGTCGAGCTTCACCTCTTCAATCGAAAACCCGTCGACCGGGAAGGCGAGGTCCGCCCAGCCCGGGACCGAGTTGTCGACCTTGGCGGTCGCGGTGATGACGAGCTGCTCGCCGTCGATCTTGGCGGCGTACTCGACCCCCGAGGCGACGACGAGCGCCGGCCGGGTCCCGAGCTTCTCGACGTTGGCCCGGGCCGCGGCCGCGAGCTTGCGGAATTCATCCTGCGGCAGAAACACGCCGTGGCGGTCCCGCTGCAGAACCGCGTCGAGGCTTTCGGCGGGGACGTACAGGAGGCGATAGCCTTCGATCTGCTCGGGGAGGCTCGGCGGCGGCTGAGCGCCGACGGGAGCCGTCAGGGCGAGAATCGCAAGGATCGTCAGAGAGAGGAGACGTCCGGTCATATCGGGTCGACCTCAAGGTCGTTGCTGGGAATCAGTCGCGCGACAGTCCCTGTCGCGATCAGCGGCGGCGTCCTGCGTTCAAGCCGGGACCGGCGGTGCCGGAGGGACGACCTCCGGGGGTGGAGCCGGCGGCGCTGGGGGAGCGGGGGGTGTCGCCGTGGGAGCAGTCCGGGACCGGCCGAGGAGGGCGTGGATGATCCACATCCCCAGGACGAGCGCGATGCCGTACCGCGCGGCCACGAGGCCATGTGCGAGGGCGTGCGAGTCCTTGAGCCCGTAGAGGGTCACGGCGAACAGCGCGATCAGGGCGACCGTCAGCTTGTTCTCCCAGCTCGTCCGGAGCAGCACGAGGCCGATGACCGCCACGAGGATCGACAGGACCACCGCGACCGTGACCCGGTGCCACCAGGTCACCTTGATCGCCGCGGCGCCGCCGAGGTTCGAGTAGATGAAGACGTCGCGGCCTTCCGTCGGGAGCGGCGCGAGAGACTGGTTGCCGCCGATCGTCAGGAAGCCGTCGCAGCTCCGGGCCGAGCCGGGGGTGTGCGGCTCGCTCCCGAACAGGGACCGCCACCACTGCGGCTGCTCCTCGGCGAGGAACTGGTCCGGATTGCCGACCAGCGAGTACTTTCGAGGGACGTAGACCGCGACCTTCTCCTGCTGGACCGGCACGCGGGACTCCGCCCCGCCGAAGACCGGCAGAGGCAACTGGAGCGAGCCCCGGCCGCCGCGGCTTTCCCCCAGCGGCGGGTTGACCGACCACTGGAAGTGGAACGTCACGAGGAACTCCTCCTCGCCCCGTCCCTTGCGGATCACGTTGAGCCAGTACGGCTCCCAGTTGTCGCCGAGCTTCTGCTTCTCGCCGATCTCCGCCTTCTCGAGGCGGACTTCGGTGTCGCCGACGTAGACGCCGATCAGCTGCAGGCCGAGCGGAAGCTGCACGAGGAGCCGCTGCCGTTCGGTCGTCTTGATCTGGAACCGGGCGCGGTACGTCGCGTCCTGCCCTTCCCCCATCACGACTTCGACCAGCCCGCGGGAAGCGATCGTGGGGATCACCTTCTGGATATCGAACTTCTGCTGCTCGAGGGTCATCACGATCGCCGCGTCCTCCGGCTGATCGTAGTAGCGGAAGGCGAGCGTGCCGTCCTTCGGCAGGAGCTCCAGCTCCCGGACATCGACCGGCTCGACGTCGCCTCCGGACGCCTTGGCCGAGACGGCGAGCGACTCATCCTTGAAGACCGCCAGCTCTCCTTCGACCTGCGACAGCGGGGTCTTCTGGTCCCCCTTCTCGTAGCCGAGCGGACGGACGACCGGGATCGTTCCGGCCCGGGCGGCCCCTTCGCCGGCGGCCGGCTTCTGGTCATAGGTAACGACGAACTCGACCGGGCCGGTCACTTCCCGCTGGGTCACGATCGTCCAGGTGTTCCAGTCGTTGACCGGGTCGGCGGCAGTCTGCTGCTTGATCGCGACCGCCGAGCCGGGGGCGATCACGATCTGGACCCGGTCCTTGACCGCCGCGGGAGTCATCAGCCGGAAGGTGTCGATCCCCGAATACTCGACGAGAAATTTGACGCGGGTCTCGACATCGGTCAGTTCGGGGCGGACGGTCGTCTTGGTGGCGACCGTGGCCGACAGGCGGGTCGGCTTGCGGCGGGTCGTCACCGGGATCGTCAGCGGACGGCGGGTGAACGACCAGACCGAGTTGAGCTGGGCATCCTGGAACCGGGCGTTCCCGGAGACCGGGATCGGCTGGGCCGAGACGAGCCCCCCTTCGTTGGTGATGACCTCGATCGACTCCCGGGCATAGACCCGGACCGTTCCGGTCTCCCGCTCGACGCCGAGCGGCTCGACCACCGGCAGCGGAAGCTCACCCATCGCCTTGCCGGCCACATAGGGCCGGTGGCCGCGGATCACGACCGGGATCGTCCCCTGGGTCTTCTCCCGGAGCGAGACGGTCAGCGTCCGCGACGCAGCGTCGACCGAGTGTTCTTTCTTGGCGGGAGACTCGACGTCATCGATGACGAGTTCCTCGGGGAGCTTGAACTGGAGCTGGAAGACCCCGGCGCGGTCGACCGCGTAGTTGAGCTGCGAGACCGTCCGGATCTCGTCGTCGAGGAACGCGACGGTGGCAGTGTGGTCGGCGATGAGCCGGGGTTCGATCGGCTTGGCCTGGACCTTGAGCGTGAACTTGGGGTTGTAGAACTTGAAGCCGAGGACGCCGTCCCCCTTGAGGCGGTCGTCGAGCTCCGCCTGGTCAATGCGGGTCACCCCCTGCTGCTCCACGACCGTCAGCGTCAGGTCTCCCGACTGCCGGATCGCGACCTGCCCGCTCTCGCGGACCGTGTCGAGCGGGTGGATGCCGTTGACCGAGGCATTGTCCGTCGTCCCCGCCACGTCGAACGCTTCGGTCGGCTGCTTCTGCTCGGTGTGGACTTCGAGGTTCAGCTTCCCTTCCTTCGGGGCCAGCAGTTCGACCGTGACGACCTGCCGGCTCGGCTCCTGCTTCACCTGCCATCCCTTGAGGCGGGCGTCGGCGGCGACATCGAGGATCCGGTGCGACTTGGGGACCGCGATCCGGAATTCGGTCAGCGTCCCCCGGAGAATGTCATACGTCAGGTAGGCGTCCTGATGGACGAGGCCATCCTCGAGGGTCACCTTGGTCCGGTTCGTGACGCTCGTCAGGAGGTCCATCTCCGGCTTCATGCTCGCCTTGGGATACCAGCGGGCGGCGATCCGGTTCGTCGAGCCGAGGCTCGCCTTGAAGCGGGTCTCCTTGCCGTCCGACTTGGCGGGGAGCGTCACCACCTTGGGGGTGACGTCGATCGACTGCCCTTCCTCGGGGATCACGACTTCGAAGGTCGTGATGCCGACCGTCGGCGTGTCGAACGCGAACTCGCGTCCTTCGGGCGACGTCCGGATGCGGGCCGCCAGCTCGAGCTTCACCGTCTGTTCGCCGGTCTCGCCGAGCATCAGCGAGTAGGCCCCGTTGTCGGTCCCGCGGAGGACCACCTTCGGCCCCCCTTCGAGCTTGCCGACCGCCGCTTCACCGAAGCGGAGCGGCAGCTCGACCCACGGCTTGCCGAGGACGTTGATCTTGAGCGTCACCGCGACCCGCGCGAGGTCCTCCTCGATCGTGGCGACGTAGGCCGCCTCGGTGATCACCGCGTCGACCTTCTGGCCTTCCGGGGGCGCGACGTCCGCCCGCTTCTTGAGGTCGAGGTACTCCTGATACGGCAGCACGACCGTGGCGGTCTGCTTCTCGAACACCTTCCACAGGTCCCGGAACGGGAGATAGATGACGCGGTCGGGCGTCTTCCCGTCGGCCCCCCTGGCCTCCGCGCCCGCTCCCTTGGCCGGGTCGGTCGGTGGACTCTGGGCCCCGAGCGAACCGGGAAGAGCGAACGAAACCAGCAGCAGAAGTCCGAACGTGATCCAACACGGGAGCGACCGTTGCATCTGTCTTCACCTTGGGGAGGTGGGGTAAACCCCGATCCTGACTTCTCGTCCCCCGGAGCCCTTTCACCCCCCGGAAGAGCCCCACAATCATTTGTGGGCGCAATTCCCGGCAGGCCTGAAAGATACGAAAACGCCCGCCCCGCCTCCTGCGACCGGGCGGGGGAGAGGTGCTTCGCTCCGGCTGACCGCAGTTTGACTGCGCAGGATGCGATGTGTAAAGGGGATAGGCAATCTTCTACGACTCTTTGCCCACGATAATCGACGCACGTCCCCGGCCCGGGATTGCGGCCATTCGGGAGGCCGGCCGCGGATTCTCCGAAATTCCCCGGATCGCCCCCACGGGCCGGACCTCCACCGCACCCTCGATTGGATCACAACCGCCCACCGGGCCCCCGGGAAGACCCGCATTTCGGCTCGAACTTTCGAACGCCCCCCGGAGAGTCGTTGATTCGCCTTAAGAACCTGTCACAAAAGAGGCTGTGGGAACATTACGACGACCGGTAACGTTAGAAATGACCACCTGAAACCGACTGCCAACAGGGGCCAGCCGCAAGGGACGACTGCATCGGCAGCCCCCCTTCAGGCGGAGCAGCAGAGAGACGCCGGATGAACCTGCTTGTGATCGAAGACGATGCCGTGCTCGGCAAGGCGATCGAACGGGGCCTCCTCGAAAAAGGCTATCAGTGCCAGTGGGTCCGTAACGGCCGCCGCGGCCTCGAGCAGGCCCTCGCCCAGAAGTTCGACGCCATCGTCCTGGACCTCATGATCCCCGACATCGGCGGACTCGACGTCCTCCGCCAGATGCGGCAGGCGGGGATCCAGACCCCCGTCGTCATCCTCACCGCCCTCGGCTCGGTCGAAGACCGGGTCAACGGCCTCAACGCCGGCGCCGACGACTACCTCGTCAAACCGTTCGAGTTCGCCGAACTCCTCGCCCGGCTCCACGCCGTCAGCCGCCGCTCCCTGCACCTCAACTCGACCGTCCTCGAGGTCGGCAACCTGACCCTGAACCTCTCCCTCCGCCGCGTCACCCGCGACGGCAAGGAGATCGAACTCACCCCCACCGAGTTCAGCCTGCTGGAGTTCCTGCTCCGGAACTCCGGGCAGGTCGTCACCCGCAAGATGCTCTGCGAGCACCTCTGGGACGCCAACTGGGAAGGGGTCACCAACGTCATCGAGGTCCACATCAACCGGCTGCGGAACAAGATCGACCGCGACTTCCCTGTGGCACTGATCCACACCGTCCGCGGGAAGGGGTATGTGCTTCGGTCGGAGCCTGCGTAGCGGGAGGGGCGAACACGGACGGCTGGACGGTTCCCTGTCCGGAAGCGCCTCCGGCAAGGGCAGGGGCGAGCCCCTGCACCCCGACAGGTCAATCTGGCAGGAAGCCTCGTTCTCTCAGCTCCTGGATGTTGTCTCTAGCGCTTTGCATCACACGCTCGGCCGCGTAGCGGAAGACGGCGACGCCTCCCATGCCGTGCGGGGCTTTGAGGATCGCGACCCGGTCTTCTTCCTCGGCGTCGAGCTGGCGGGTCAGCTTCTCCACCATCTCTTCCACACTGTCGGTCACCAGCCGCTCCTGCGTCTCCCGGTTGTCGAACCGCAGGTGCGAGAACGCCGCCTGCCGCGACAGCAGGAACTTCGCGACCTGGTTCACCCCGTCGTCCTCGAAGAAGTTCTCGAACTCCGGCTGAGTGTTGTTCGGAGTGATGATGAGCGGACGGGTGACCCGGACCGTCCCCCGGGCCAGCTTCACCATCGGGTTCTGCGCGTCGGAATCGACCACGAGGTAATAGGGGAGCTCCGACTCGCCGAACGTAAACAGCGAGTAATGCACCGGCCGGACCACCTCGACGGCGTTCCACAGCCGGAGGAACGCCCGCTCCGGGTCATTCGACGAGAAATCCATTGCACCATCCGCAACCGGGGCGTCGCACCGCAGGGAGTCCGCAGCCACTGACCGGTCAATCTGCCAGTGTCGCCGCACCGGGATGCCGATTCAATCGGAGGCCACCATGCCAAGGCGCGGCCGCGCTCGCGGTCAGTTCCCGAACCGCGACTGCGACCGGAAGTTCTGACCCCGCTCACGCAGCAGCTCTTCATTGTTGCTGTCGCCGGGCATCCCGATCCCCGGCAGGGCGGTCATCCGGTACGTGAACTCATGCCGGTTCGTGACCCGGTACGGCAGGAAGTTGTCCGAGACGAGGTCGACCGGAAAGATCTGGTACCACGGCGGCGGCACCGGCTGCTGGATCGTCAGCGTCTCGTACCCGGGCCGCGAGAGCGTGATCTCGTTGACGCCGTAATACGTGAAGTCCATCGAGACCGGAGCGGTCCCCAGCCGTTTGCCGTTGACCTCGACCAGAGCCCCCGGCGGATCGGAGCGAATGGTCAGCCGCCGATTAACGCTCGAGCAGCCGCATGCCAACAGGGGCATGAGACCAGCCGCGAACAGGAATCGGAGCCAGGAGGGCATACGGAACGGGAGGTGGGGGGACGGAAAGGCCCCAGCATCCGCGGACGGACCTGGAGGGAATCCGGAAGGGCCGGAAGAGTACCCCACCCCCCGGAATCGTGCCAAGACGAATCCCCGGCCGTCCTCCGGCAGCCAGCGTACTCCCCTACCCCTTTGTGGCACAGGAGGTTGCGCCGACTATCCCCGGTGCTCCGTATCCGATGGCCACAAGCTTACAGAACGCCGAACGTCTCGAAGGCCTTGGTCGCCTTCATGCCGCCACGGATCGCGTCCCGGATGCGGTTCTCGGTGTGGACCTTGTCCCACGCCCGCCGAATCACCTCCGCCTCGACCTCCCGCGGGACCACGACGATCCCGTCGAGGTCGGCGAACACGAGGTCGCCGGGGGAGAACTTGACCCCTCCGATCTCGACCGACACGTCGAGGTCGATCGCCCGCTGGCGATGGAGGCTGTCGTAAACACTGGTTCCACGGGCATACACAGGAAAATTCATCGGGCGGATCTTGGCGATGTCGCGGGTTGCCCCGTCGACGATTGCGCCGACGCAGCCACCGTTCTTGGCGGCGGTCGAGAGGAGTTCACCCCACAGGGCGGAGTGCATCGACCCGGCGGCGGCGCAGACCATGACGTCGTCCGGCTGGCAGGCGTCGATCGCTTGGAGCTCGAGTTCGTAGGGGCGCGGGTCGGCGTGGAACATGTCGGCCCACAGCGACGTCCGGCAGCGGCCGACGAGGAGTTGGTCCCCTGTGAAGGGGCGGAGGGGGAGCCGCGGCGACTGGTTCCGCAGTCCGACCGAATCGAGGGCGTCCGCCACCACGGCGGAATAGAGCGACTCCCGCATCATCGGGAGGGTAATCGTCTGCGACACGAGAGCATTCTCCGCTTCAATCAGGACGGGGCCGGTCGAGCACGGGGACCCGAAGTCACTTCGCGATCGTCCGACAATAGCGTGCCCCGCCCGGAGTTTCGAGAACCAGCGGCGAGCCGGGCGTTCTCCGCTCTTCAGTGCGGGCCGGAATGGTGGAGGAACCGGTCCAGAATAGCGCGGGTCTCGGGGGGCGCTATGAGTTCATGGAACAGCTTGCGTTCCTGGGCGAGGCCCGCCGCGAGATCGGCGGATTTCAGATGAACCAGCTGCTCGGCCGCCCGCTGCGCGGGAGTTCCCGACTGGATAGTGGATTGATCCTTCGTTTGTGGTTGCCGCGATACGGGCGGTGCTTCACGGGCCGTCGGCAGCCGCTCAAGCAGAAGAGCGAGGCGAGCCGGTTCGAGATCGTCGGGCCGGAGGATGCCATCCGTCAGCCCGAGAGACGCGGCCCTGCGAGCATCGACCGGGTCTCCGGTCCAGAGGAGTTCGAGTGCGGCGGTTTTCCCGACGAGTCGCGGAAGCCGCTGCGTTCCTCCCCAGCCGGGGATCAGGCCGAGCCGCTCCTCCGGCAGGCCGAGCTTGGTCGAGGGCTCGTCGACCGCCAGCCGGTGGCGGCATGCCAGCGCGAACTCGAGACCGCCACCCAGGCACGCCCCGTGGATCACCGCCACCGTCGGCACCGGCAGCTGCGCGAGGCGGCTGAAGGCCTCCTGGCCGCATCGCAGGAAGGCTTCGATCTCGCTCTCCTGCCGGAGCGCCGCCACCCGCTTGAGGTCCGCACCGGCGCAGAACCCCTTGGGCTTCGGGCTCTGAAAGACGACCCGCTTCGGTTGGTCAGTCTCTTCGATCTGGTCGATCACTCGATGGAGGGCCTCGAATACCGGCTCCGACAGGACATTGACCGGACGGTCCGGGACATCGAACCAGACCCAGAGCGTCTCGGTGTCGAGCGGTTCCATCCGGAAGAAGGAGGTGCCGGAACTCATCGCTGATCGAGGGGGACGACCGGACGGGACTGAGGGCCGATATAGTCCGCGAGGGGGCGGATCAGCCGGTTGTCACGGCGCTGCTCGAAGACGTGCGCCGCCCAGCCCGGCAGACGGGCAAACACGAACAGCGGGGTGAACAGGTTGGCCGGGATATCGAGGGCGTGGTACGCCACCGCGCTGTAGAAATCGAGGTTCGGAAACAGCTTCTTCTCGCGGCGCATCACCTGCTCCACCCGTTCGGCGATGTCCATGAGCCCGGTGTTCCCGGTCTCATCGGCGAGGCGGCGAGCCCAGGGCTGGATCAGGTCGGACCGCGGGTCCCGGTCCCGGTAGACGCGGTGCCCGAAGCCCATCACCTTCTCGTGCCGGACGAGCAGGTCGAGAATGCCCCGCTCGGCATCGTCGGGGTCCGCAAATCGCATCAGCAGTTCGATCGCCGACTCGTTCGCCCCGCCGTGGAGCGGACCACGGAGGGCCCCGATCGCCGCGGTGATACAGGAGTAGAAGTCCGAGAGGGTCGAGGCCACGACCCGGGCCGTGAAAGTCGAGGCGTTGAACTCGTGCTCGGCGTAGAGAATCAGCGAGACATCGAGCCCGCGGTTCTCCGCGACCGGCTTGCCGTGAAGCCGCGACAGGAACATCCCCGCCAGAGTCGGAGCATCGTCCGCCGCGAGCCGGCGAGCCCCCCGGTTGTGACACTCGAGCCAGTGCATCAGCATCGCCGGGAGCGCCCCGAGCAGCCGTTCGGCGACCCGCCGCTCGTTGGCAAAGCCAGGTTCGGGCTCGAGACAGCCGAGGGCCGAGCAGCCGGTCCGCAGGACGTCCATCGGATGCGCCGACGCGGTGAGCTGTTCGAGGAGTGTTCGGAGCGGATCGGGGAGGATCCGTGCCCCCTGCAGCCGGAGCCGGAACGCCTCGAGGTCGCGGGCGTTCGGGAGTTCCTCGTGCAGCAGGAGGTACGCCACCTCTTCAAACGTGCTGTTCGCCGCGAGGTCGGCAATCGAGTACCCCCGGTACTGGAGGTCCCCCGCGTCCGCGTGGACGGTACTGACGGCGGTCCGCCCGGCGACGATTCCCGCCAGGCCGGCCGACTTGTCGCTTCCACTCATCACAACCTCCGAGCGAAGGTCCGTTGGGATGAACAGGTCCGAGCCTCAGTCTCTTGGTCTCTCTACGCTCCCCTTCCCTCATGGTCCCGGTTCTGGGCTTTCTCCAGGGCTTCGTAGTTGAGGACCTCATACAGCTCGGCCCGGGTCTGGAGCCGGCCGATCAGGTCCCGCTGCGTCCCCGCCTGCCGCAAGGTCTGGTAGACCCCTTTGGCGGCGGCGTTCATCGCCCGGAAGGCGGTAAGGGGATAGAGGGCGAGCCGGACTCCTGCGGTCCGCAGATCATCGAGCGACAGGAGCGGCGTCTTTCCGAACTCGGTCAGGTTCGCCAGGACGGGGACTTTCACGGCGGCCGTGAACCGCTGGAAATCCGCCAGCGAGGTCAGGGCTTCGGCGAAGATCATGTCCGCCCCCGCCTCGACGTAGCGGCAGGCCCGCTCGATCGCCGGCTCGACCCCCTCCACCGCCGCGGCATCGGTCCGGGCCATGAGGACGAACGAGCAGTCCGTGCGGGCATCGACTGCGGCCTTGAGCCGGTCAGTCATCTCCGCGGTCGGAACCAGCTGCTTCCCCTCCCGATGGCCGCATCGCTTCGCCTCGACCTGGTCTTCGAGATGGAGCCCGGCGATGCCGGCCCGGGTGAACTCCTCGACCGTCCGCCGGATCATCTGCGGGCTTCCCCAGCCCGTATCGGCATCGACGAGCAGCGGGAGCTTCGTGGCAGTCGTGATCCGCCGGGCGTCTTCCAGGACGTCTTCGAGGGTGGTCATCCCCAGGTCGGGGATCCCGTGGGAGGCGTTGGCGACGCCGGCCCCCGAGAGGTACAGCGCTCGGAACCCCGCCTGTTCGGCCAGCAGGGCACACAGGGGATTAATGGCCCCTACGACCTGCAGCGGCCGTTCCTGCTCGACCGCGAACCGCAGCCGGGCGCCGGCGGGGCGTTCGGCCGGCCGTGCGGCTTCGTCCGGGATCGGCGCGCGAGGCAAGCTCACCGTCACGACTCGTCTCCGCAGGGGCGGGGCATCCGAAAATCGAGCCCGCATTTTCATTGGGTCGTGGGACACTGCCGATATTATACGGCTGGTGCGACCTGGGAGGCGATCATGCGGATTGCAATCGGATCAGATCATGCGGGCTTCGACTACAAGCAGCGGCTCCTGCTGTTCCTGATCGAATCGGGACATCTGGTCTCGGACTTCGGCACATTCTCCGACCAGCCGGTCGACTACCCCCGGTGGATCCGGCCGGTCGCCGAGGCGGTCGCCGCGGGGGAATTCGACCGCGGCATCGTCCTCGGCGGGAGCGGCAACGGCGAGGCGATCGTCGCCAACCGGGTCCCGGGGATCCGCTGCACCCTCTGCTGGAACCTGGAGTCTGCCCGCTTCGGACGGGAGCACAACGACGCCAACGTCCTCTCGCTCGGCCAGCGGATGATGGACTTCGAGGAGGCGCAGTCGATCGTCGAGCTCTGGCTCGAGACGCCGTTCCAGGGGGGACGGCACACGCGGCGGATTCACCAGATCGACCGCCCTCGAAAGACGGTCAAACGGGCCGAGCGGGGCGGACGGATCCCCCACCGGGCGGTCCTCGTCGAGTCGGCCGGCTTCACCTGCCAGTCGTGCGGGGAAGAGTTTTCAATTCCGATCGACCTCTCGGCGGGGGCGATGCAGGAGTTCGTCGAAGAGTGCCCGGTCTGTTGCCACGAGAACGCGATTCACGTGGCGATTGACGACGAAGGCGATGTGTCGATTCACGGAGACACGCAGGTTCCCTGAGTCTGGACCGGTACTCCGATTCCTTGCGTGAGCGTCCGACTATGCCGAATGAGACGCGAGAGCGATCGTACGACGTCCCGTGGCTCTTTCTCGGAGCTCTGCTGGCCGCCGTAGTCGTTGCGAGTTTGGATCGACTGCGGCATCCGACGGTCCCGGCTCCTTCGGAGCCAGTCGTTGCAGTCTTCCGTCCTACCGTTTCTCGTCCGTCAGAGGTTTTCAGCGGTCCGATCCAGGGACTCGATCACCCGGATCGACTATCGGCCTCTTCACACGAACCCGCCGGCAATGATCGCACGATGCAGTTCCTGGCGTGGGCCGACAACCGGTCATTCGCCTGGTGCTCGATGAAGCTCGATCCCCACGGTGATTGCATCCACCTCGATGTGGCCCCGTGTTGGCCGGTCAAAGACGAAGAGCTGGAAGTCATCTCCCATCTCCCGCGATTGATCTCCATCTCGTTCTACGCTCCCGAATTGACTGAACGAGGCCTTTCGGCCCTCCGCCGGCTTCCTCACCTGAGAACCGCTTTGATCTACGGAACGAAGGCCAAGACACGGTCGCTCTGCCTTGGCTTTCAGTCACGGATTCCGAACGTATTCCTGGACGTCCATTGACTGCCCACCGCAACGCGCGTCACCGTGACGTTGCGAGCATGCAATCGCCAGACACGCCTCCAGAACGATCTCCATGCCGTCGACCTCGACTTCCGACTGGCCCGCGGCCGATCCCCTGCTCCAGCAGATGGCGGACTACGTCTGCGCTCCTCCGGAGTTCAGTGACGAGGCGTACGACACCGCGCGGCTCTGTCTGATGGACAGCCTCGGCTGCGCCCTCGGGACCGTGGGCGATCCCGCCTGTGCCCGGATGCTCGGGCCGATCGTCCCCGGGGTCATCCTGCGCGGGGGAGCGCGGGTTCCGGGGACCGTCTATGAACTCGACCCGGTCACGGCGGCGTTCAACATCGGGGCGCTGATCCGGTGGCATGACTACAACGACACCTGGCTCGCCGCCGAATGGGGGCACCCCTCCGACAACTTCGGGGGGATCCTGGCAATCGCCGACTATCTTGGCCGCCGGGCCGAGCAGCCCCGGCCGGTCCCGGTCCGCGATGTCCTCTCGGCCGCGATCCGGGCCTACGAGCTGCAGGGGGTCCTCGCCCTCGAGAACGCCTTCAACCGGGTCGGGCTCGATCATGTGATCCTGGTCCGGATCGCCACCGCGGCGGTCGCCACGCGGTTGCTCGGCGGGGATCGCCAGCAGGTCTTCGCGGCGCTGAGCCAGGCGTGGCTCGACGGTGGAGCGCTCCGGACGTACCGCCACGCGCCGAACACCGGATCGCGGAAGAGCTGGGCTGCCGGGGACGCGACCCGCCGCGGCGTCGAACTCGCTCTCTGGACGCTCCGCGGCGAACCGGGCTACGCCACGCCGCTGACCGCGGCGAAGTGGGGCTTTCAGGATGTGATCCTCGACGGCCGGCCCCTCACGGTCTCGCGGCCGTTCGGCGGCTACGTGATGGAGAACATCCTGTTCAAGGTGGCGTTCCCGGCCGAGTTCCATGCCCAGACCGCGGCCGAAGCGGCGATCCGGCTCCATCCGCAGGTCACCAGCCGCCTCGATGAGATCGCCCGGATCACAATCGAGACGCAGGAGTCCGCCATCCGGATCATCGATAAGACCGGGCCGCTCCGGAACCCGGCCGACCGGGACCACTGCCTGCAGTACATCGCCGCGGTGGGCCTGCTGCGCGGCGACCTCGCCACCGAGGACTATCACGAGCCGGCCGCCAGCGATCCGCGGCTCGACCGGCTGCGGGGGCTGATGACTGTCGTCGAGAATCCGCGGTTCAGCCGGGACTATCTTGATCCCGACAAGCGGTCGATCGCGAACGCTCTGCAGGTGATGTTCCGCGATGGGACTTCCACTGAGCGGATCGAGATCGAGTACCCACTCGGTCATCGCCGACGCCGGACCGAGGCGATCCCCCGCCTTGCTGACAAGTTCCGCGAACTGGCGGGACGCAAGCTCCCCCCCGACCGGGTCGAGAGACTCATCACCCTGTTCGCCAACGCCACGGGGCTCGATGCCATGCCGTGGCACCTCCTGGCGAGCGAGTTCTGCGGGATGATCTGAGAAACCGAGAGCGCCGATCGCGAGTTCGACGCGGTTTCAAGAACGTTCTTGCCACAGAGTGCACAGAGGACTCAGAGTGAACGGCAAGCAAGACCGCATTCATCGAGCCGCTTCGCAGGAGCCGATCTTCTCGGCGGACTCTGTGACCTCTGTGGCTCGTCCTGAACAGGTTTCCCAGTGACGGCAGCGCTGCGCCGATCAAGTGGACGTGATCAGATCACTTCCCGCATCGGAGCGTTGCCATGCTCGACGAGGTACTGCGGAACGCCCGACTGGTCGAAGATCCGGACGTTTTCGACGTCGATACCGGCGTTGTGGTAGAGGGTCGCGAAGACTTCCTGGAACTTGACCGGACGGTCTTCGGGGTACTCGCCGTTCCGGTTCGTCCGGCCGACCACCTGCCCCGTCCGCATTCCGCCCCCCGCCAGCAGACACTCGTTCGCCTGCGGCCAGTGATCGCGGCTGTTGTTGCTGTTGATCTTCGGGGTCCGGCCGAACTCCCCCCAGACGACCACCGAGACGTCCCGGTCGAGTCCCCGCTCGTGGAGGTCGCTGACGAGCGCCGCGAGCCCCTGATCCAGCAGCGGGAATTCTTCGCGCGACTTCGGGTAGTTCATCCCGTCGGGACCGTGCCAGTCCCAGCGGCTGTAGTTGAGGGAGACGAACCGCGCCCCGGCTTCGACGAGCCGCCGGGCGACGCAGAGGTTCTCGATCATCTGCGGCGCGCCGTCCCGCTGGAAGACGGTCCCGCTCTGGCCGTAGCGGGCCACGATCTTCGGGTCTTCCTTCGAAAGGTCGAGCGCGTCGGCGAGCTTCGAACTAGTCAGGATCCCCATCGCCTGGCCGACCGAGACGTCGAGGCTGTCCATGATCCCGCGGTTGTCGATCGCCCGCTTCATCGAGTCGATCGCGGTCCGGAGCTCGACCCGGTCCCGCAGCCGCTCCAGCGTCACTCCCTGAAGGACCATGTTGTCGGAGGTGCTGCGGGCCTCGCGGCCGAGCGTATTGAACGGCGCGTGACCCACACCGAGGAAGCCCCCGGTCCCGGGCTCCCCCCAGGTCCGGTTGCCGGTCTGGTACATGAGGGCAATGTGGGGCGGGACCGACTCGCGGACCGGGCCCTGCATCTTGGAGATCCACGCCCCGCCGGCGGGCCAGCCGCCGGGCGGAGACCGCTCCCCTTTGCGGCGGCCGGTCATGCACTGGTAGGCGTCGTGGGCACCGTCGGAGTCGGAGAGGGACCGGACGAGGATGAACTTGTCCATCATCGCCGCCATCCGCGGGAACAGCTCGCAGATCTGCACGCCGGGGACGTTTGTGGCGATCGGGTTGAACTCGCCCCGGATCTCACGCGGGGCGTCGGGCTTCGGGTCCCACATGTCGATGTGGGAGGGCCCCCCGGGCAGATAGACGTTGATGATCGCCTTGTGCGAGCGGCTGCGGGGCTCGGCCGCGAGGACGTTCGAGAGGGCGAGGCCCCCCAGAGCGAAACCGCCGACCGTGAGGAAGTCACGGCGCGAAATGCCATCGCAGAAGCGCGACCGGGGCCGCGACGCTCGTTGACCGAGGATCGTAATCATGCGTGCCCTTCCCGAAGACGTATCTACAACAGCTTATCGGTCTCGTGGGCTGGTGGGAAGCGGACAATCCCGCGGCGGGGATTCGGTTTCCGGCGGTCGGCCGATCGGGTAGAACGGCCGAGGCATCACTCCGTATCTCTCCTGCTCTGCGGGACTTCGGCGAAAGCGACGCTCGCCATGCCAGTCCGGTTCTCGATCCCCCTTGTGCTGCTCGGCCCGCTCGTGCTGATGGGAGCGGTCTCTGCCGAGCCTCCGGCCCCCGGAACGTGGACCCGGCGGACGCCCCTGTCCGACCCGCACGGCTTTGCCGGGATGTTCGCCGGTGTCAGCGGGGGACGCCTGATCGCAGCCGGAGGGGCGAACTTCCCGAACGGCTCTCCGTGGGAGGGGGGGAAGAAGACCTGGTCCGATGCGATCTACGTCCTCGACGCGCCGGACGGGGCGTGGCGGAAGGTCGCGGGGCGGTTGCCCAGGGCCATGGGTTACGGCGTCTTTGCGAGCCACGGGGATCGGGTGATTGTCGCGGGGGGCGAGAGCCCGGCGACAGAGGGAACCGGAACGACGCCCCGGCGCGAGGTGGCCGCGATGCGGTGGACCGGGAACGATGTCTCCCTCGAAGAACTTCCGCCGCTCCCCCGGCCGATGATGAGCGGCTGCGGGGCGGTCCTCGGGTCGACGCTCTACGTGGCGGGTGGCGCGGCATCGCCAACCGAATCACTCCGGACGTTCTGGTCGCTCGACCTCTCGGCCGGAGCCCCGGCGCGGTGGGTCGAACTCGAGCCATGGGACGGCCCCTCTCGAATCCTTGCGGTCGCGGCGGCTCATGAAGGACGGGTTTACCTGCTGAGCGGCGCGGAGCTCTCCAAGGGGCCGGATGGCCAGCCGGCCCGCCGGTACCTGCGGGACGCCCACTGCTACACCCCCGGCTCCGGCTGGCGGCGGATCGCCGAGCTCCCCCGGGCCGCAGTCGCGGCCCCGAGCCCGGCGCCGGTCGCTAGCGGACGACTGCTTGTCCTGGGAGGGGACGCTGCACTCGAACTGCATCTTCCTCAGGCCGAGCGGACAGGGTTCCCGGCCGATGTCCTGGCCTACGACGCGGCAGATGATCGCTGGGAGACGGCCGGCGCGGTTCCGGCCTCGCGGGTCACCGTTCCGACCGTGTTGTGGCGGGACGAGTGGTATGTCGTCAGCGGCGAGAGACGGCCGGGAGTCCGGTCGCCGGAGGTCTGGAGCTTCCGGCCGACGGTGCCGCCGTAGTGGGTCCGCCGCTCAGCTCTTCGTTGCTCCGTTCGCACTTCTTCCGAGACCGGCCCGCTCATGTCCGCTTCGGCTTCTGACGCTCCTTCTCCCGCGGCATCCGCGCTTCGCATGGCGTGGCTGGTGGTCCTGCTGCTGTTGCCGGTGGCCCTTCTCAACTACCTCGACCGGCAGATGCTTTCGGCTATGAGATCCTCCGTGATGAAGAGCATCCCGACGATCGGGAGCGACGCGAACTGGGGGTACATGCTTGGGCAGTTTAAGTGGGTGTATGCCTTCCTCAGTCCCGTCGGCGGGCTGCTCGCCGACCGGGTGAGCCGGCGGTACTCGATCTGCGGAAGCCTGTTCGTCTGGTCCGCGGTGACGTGGTGGACCGGGCATGTCACGACCTACAACGAGCTATTGTGGGCTCGCTCGCTGATGGGGATCAGCGAGGCGTTCTACATTCCGGCGGCGCTGGCCCTGATTGCGGACTATCACCCGGGGCGGACCCGGTCGAGCGCCGTGGCGATGCATCAGATGGCGATCTACTGCGGCGTGATCGTGGGGGGCTTCAGCGGGTATGTGGCGGACGATCCGGACCTCGGCTGGCGGTCGGCGTTCTTCGGCTGCGGGCTGTTTGGGATGCTGTATGCGGTTCCGCTCGTCCTGCTGCTGCGGGATGCCCCGGTAGCGGCGCCTGAACAGGAGACGACCGTCGCGCGGGGCTCGCTGATGGATTCGCTGCTGGGGCTCTTCACGAACGGGTCGTTCCTGCTGCTGGTCCTGTACTTCACGCTGCCGGCCCTGGCGGGATGGGTGGTGCGGGACTGGATGCCGGCGATCCTGAAGGACCAATTCAACATCGGTCAGGGAAAAGCGGGAGTGTCGGCGACGCTCTACTGGCAGGTGGCGGCGATCTTCGGAGCGCTCGGCGGGGGCGTGCTGGCGGACGTCTGGATGCGGCGGAACATCCGGGGTCGGATCTACGTGAGTGCTCTCGGGATGGTGCTGATCATTCCGGCGATGTTCGGAGTGGGAAACGCGAAGAGCCTCGAAATGGCGGTGTCGTTCCTGGTGTTGTTCGGGCTGGGTTGGGGACTGTTCGACTGCAACAACATGCCGATCCTGTGCCAGATCGTCCGGCCGGAGCTGCGGGCGACGGGGTATGGGATCATGAACCTGGTGAGCATCAGTTGCGGGGGGATTGCGGATTTGGGGTTCGGGGTGTTGCGGGACCGGCAGGTGCCGCTGAACCAGATCTTCGGGATCTTCGCGAGCGCGGCCGTTGTTTCGATCGTGCTGGTCCTGCTGATCCGCCCCCGTCCGGAACTGACAGTCCGGTAGCCAGCGTCCCGCTGGGCCGGGGTGGGGCGGTGGCGTTGGGCTACGCAAAGAGGCTCCGTCCGCCGGGAGCGGCAGGTTTGCATCGAGAGGATGGTTCGAGCGACGTCCTTGCCGGCACGGCGTTGCTCGCTCAATCCCATCGTCCGACGGCCACCCGGGTCCAGCACGCTGCTGGCCGCCGGAGGCCTGTTCGTTGTGGAACCAAGGAACACTCAGGGCTGTCGATCGCGGACTGGCGTTGCGGACTCCCCTCTCCAGTACGCCTGCACTGCATTCCCCGCGATGAGGGGAGAGGAGACCCGCGACGCTGGCTTCCCAAAGCGAATGTCGGAGATTTTCCACGGTTCCACGATGGTAGCGCCTCCGGCGGGGCCAGCGTCCCGCTGGACCGGGGTGGCGGGGCGGCTGGTTCGCAGAGACGATCTGTTCGCCAGACGAGAGGCCCCCGGAAAATGTCTACGGGAGCGTGGAGAGACGGCGTACAATTCCGGTGGCACTCGCAGAGGGAGACGATGGGAGAGCTCATTCGGCGGACAGATGTGACGCAGGGTGTGACGACACTCCTCCTCGATCGGGAGGGGCGGCGGAACGCGTTATCGATCGGGCTGCTCACCGGGTTGTGTGAGGCGATCGGGACGCTGGAACGGGAGCCCGGGGCCCGCGTCGTGATCCTCCGGGGAGCAGGACCGGTCTTCTCAGCGGGGCTCGATCTGGCGGAGGCCTCGGATGACGCGCTGGTCGAGAAGTCGGCGAACTGCGTGAAGCGGGCGCTGGCGACCGTGCAGAAGTCGCCGCTGATTGTCATCGCCGCCGTACAGGGGGGAGCGTTCGCCGGAGGGGCGGGGCTGATGGCGGCGTGCGATCTGGCGATTGCGGCACAGGGAGCGAAGTTCGGATTTCCGGAGGCGCGGCGGGGACTCTTGCCGGCGCTGATCTGCGAGGTGCTCCGATACAAGGTACGGGAAGGAGACCTGCGGGACCTGTTCCTGACCGGTGAAGCGATCAGTGCCGCGCGGGCCCGGGAGATCGGCCTCGTGCAGCGGGTGGTGCCGGAGGGAGAACTCGAAGCCGAGGCGGAGCGGGTCGCGCGGGAGATTCTTGCCGGAGGTCCGGAGACGATCCGGGCGACGAAGCGGCTGCTGAACGGCGTGTGGGGACATGGGGGAGAGGCCGCGCCGCATAACCTTGCGCAGACACACCTGGAGGCCCGCCGCAGTCCGGAGGCCCGGGAGGGTCTGAAGGCGTTCCTCGAAAAACGTCCGCCGGACTGGTTGTCGCCAGAGTAGACCTGCCGGTCCGCCGGCCTTCTCGCGGGAGATTCCGAGATGACCACGACTTCGTCCCCCGAGCGGCTCGCCCAGCGCGAGCAGCAGATCCAGCAGGCCGAGGAGATCCTCGCCTCGGTGCCGCAGCACCTGGGGGTCGCGAAGGGGTTCTTCACCGGAGAGTTCGTGGCGGACTGGGTGTTTCCCTTTCCGCAGTTGGCCGCCGGGCAGCGGGGGCGGGTCGATGAGGCGGTGGCGGCGGTCACCCGGTTCTGCGACGGGCATCTCGATCCGACGCGGATCGACCGGGAGGCAGACATCCCGCGGGATGTGATCGATGGCCTCGGGGGGCTGGGCGTATTGGGAATGACGGCCCCGGTGGAGGTCGGGGGCCAGGGCTTTTCGCAGATGGGCTATGGAAAAATCCTGGAGGTGATCGGCGGCCGATGCAGTTCGACGGCGATCTTCGTCAATGCGCACCACTCGATCGGGATGCGGGGACTGCTGCTGTTCGGGACGGCGGACCAGAAGCGGATGTGGCTGCCGGACCTCGTCTCGGGTCGGAAGATGGCGGCATTTGCCCTGACCGAGCCGGAGGCGGGATCGGACGCGGCAAATGTCCAGACGACGGCGACGCTCACCGAGGATGGGGAGCACTACGTCCTCAACGGACAGAAGCGGTACATCACGAACGGGGCGATCGCGGACGTGCTGACCGTGATGGCCCGGACGCCGGTGCCGGGACAAGACAAAGGGAAGACCGCCCTCACCGCGTTTCTGGTAACCCCTGACATGCCGGGGTTCCGGGTCGTCGAGGGGCGGATGGAGAAACTCGGGATCCGCGGGACGGCGACCGCGCGGCTCGCGTTCGAGAATATGCGGGTTCCCAAGGCGAACATCCTCGGCCCGTTCGGGAAGGGGCTGAAGGTCGCGCTGACGGTCCTCGACTTCGGACGGACGACGTTCGGGGCGTGTTGCACAGGGGCGGCCCGGTCGGCACTGAACCTCGCGGCAGAACATGCGAAGACGAGGCGGCAGTTCCAGCGGACGCTGTCGGAGTTCGAGCTGATCCAGCAGAAGCTGGCCCGGATGGCGGCGTGGACGTGGGGGATGGAGACGATGACCACGGTCACGGCGAGCCTGATCGACCGGGGGCTCGAGGACTACATGCTGGAGACGGCGATGCTCAAGGTCTGGAGCACCGAGCGGCTCTGGACGATCGTCAACGAGTCGTTCCAGATCCACGGCGGGGCGGCGTACTTCACCGACCGGCCCCTCGAGCGGATGCTGCGGGACGCGCGGATCAACCAGATCGGCGAAGGGGCCAACGAGGTGCTGCTGTCGTTCGTGGCCCTCACGGGGATGCGGGGGCCGGGGCTGCATCTCAAGGAGGTGTACGACTCGCTCAAGAGCCCGCTGTCGGGGATCGGCAAGGCGTTCCGGTTCGCCGGCGAGTGGGTGGCGATGCGGTTCAAGACGCCGAACGTCCCGGTCCGTTCCCCCGAGCTCTCCGCGCTCGCGGGCCGAACCGGCCGGCTGATCCGGCGGTTCGCCTGCGCGGTCCAGTCGTCGCTGATCCGGCATCGGGAGGAGATCCTCGAGCGGCAGCTGCTGCAGGCCCGGATCAGCTGGGGGGCGATGAACCTCTACGCCGCGGCGTGCGGCCTGAGCCGGTGGGATGCGGACCTGGTCGCCGGAACGCGGACGAACGACGCCGTCGCACGGCTGTTCGTGGTCGACGCCCTGAATGAGGTCGAACGCTCTCTCGACGAGCTGGGCAAGAACTCAGACAGCGAGACGCTGGCCGCTGCGCGAGGCTTCGTGGCGTCGGGATCTCGTTCTTAAACACCAAGACACGAAGATCTCACAAAGGACACAAAGACAGCTTTCCTGTTCATCCTTTGTGCTCTTCGTGCCTCCTTGGTGTCTTGGTGTTTCACTCCCCCGCTAGCGAGCCCCCATTCGGAGCCCCCCGTCGAGCCGGAGCGTGCAGCCGTTGAGCATCCGGTTGTCGAAGACGTGCAGGACGAGCTGCGCGAACTCGTCCGGATGGCCGAACCGGTGGGGAAACGGGGTCTGCTCGAGGAGCGAGTCGCGGACCTTGTCCGGAGCCGCCTGCATCATCGGTGTCTCGAACACTCCCGGCGCAAGCGAGAGAACCCGGATCCCCCGCGTCCCGAGCTCCCTGGCGAGTGGGAGCGTCAGCGAGGCGACGCCTCCCTTGGAGGCGGCGTAGGCGGCCTGGCCGATCTGGCCGTCGAACGCCGCGACCGAGGAGGTCAGGACGACCACCCCCCGCTCCCCGTCCTCATCGGGAACCGCGAGCGCCATCTGCTCTGCCGCCAGCCGGACGACGTTGAACGTCCCCACCAGATTGACGTGGATCACCCGGGCGAACGCCGCGAGCGCCCCATCCCCCGTCCGGGACAGGAGCCGCTCGGCATGCAGGATCCCCGCGCACGAGACGACGCCGCCGAGCGGACCGAACCGGTCCTGGCCCCGCGCGAGGCTGTCGGCCACGTCCGTTTCGCTCGTGACGTCGGTCCGGAAGAAGACCGCCCGGTCTCCCCAGGCCTGCTGCTGCTCGTCGGACGGCGGCGAGAGATCGGCCACGATGACCCCCGCCCCGCGGCTGACGAGCGCCGTGACGGTCGCCGCGCCGAGTCCGGAGCTCCCCCCGGTGACGAGGATCGAACGATTCGCAATGTCCATGCTGGTCTCCCCGGCCCGCTCCGATCGCTCCGCGGCTCGGGCATGGCGGTCATGCCGTCTCGATCTCCGCGTCGGTCTTCAGTCGCAGTTCCTCGATCGCGATCTCGCGGATCCGGAACTTCTGGATCTTGCCGGTCACCGTTGTCGGGAAACTCTCGACGAATTTCCAGTAGTGGGGCACCTTGAAGTGCGAGAGCCCCGCCCGGCAGAAGTCCCGCAGCTCCTCCTGCGTCGCCGTCATCCCCCCACGGAGGCTGACCCACGCCAGGATCTCCTCGCCGTAGCGGCGGTCGGGGACGCCGACCACCTGCACGTCCTGCACGGCGGGATGCTCGTGGAGCCGCTCCTCGATCTCGCGGGGGTAGATGTTTTCGCCCCCGCGGATGATGAGGTCCCGCAGCCTCCCGGTGATCCGGTAGTAGCCATTCGACAGCCGCATCCCGAGGTCGCCGGTGTGGAGCCAGCCATTGGCGTCGATCACTTCGGCGGTCTTCTCGGGGAGGTTGTAGTAGCCGAGCATGACCCCGTGTCCCCGGCCGCAGATCTCGCCCGGCTGGTTGTCGGCGAGGTCCCCCCCCGTTTCGGGATCGACGATCTTCGCCTCGCAGCCGGGGATCGGCCGGCCGATCGTGCCGACCCGCAGCTCGAGCGGATCGTCGGTCCGGGTCTGGGTGATGAGCGGGGAGGCCTCCGTCTGGCCGTAGCCGATCGTGATCTCGCGGATCCCCATGTCGCGGGTGACCCGCTTCATCAGCTCGATCGGGCAGGGACTCCCCGCCATGATCCCGGTCCGGAGCGACGAGAGATCGCGGCGGGGGTAATCGGCGTGCTCGAACTCGGCGATGAACATCGTCGGGACGCCGTAGAGCGCAGTGCACCGCTCCTGCTCGATCGCCGCGAGCGCGAGACCCGCGTCGAACCCTTCCGAGGGAAAGACCATCGTGGCGCCGTGGACGAGGGAGCAGAGGGTCCCCAGGACGCAGCCGAAGCAGTGATAGAGGGGGACGGGGAGGCAGATCCGGTCGCGGTGGTCGAGCTTCTGACCGGCTCCGGCGTACCAGGCGTTCATCAGGACGTTGCGGTGCGAGAGCATCGCCCCTTTCGGGTTGCCTGTCGTCCCCGAGGTGTACTGGATGTTGATCGGATCGCCCGGTTTCAGCCGCCGCGCGATCTCCTCCAGCGACTCGCGGGCGACCGCGTCCCCCAACTTAAGGAACCCGTCCCACGAGAGCATCCCGGGCCGCGGCTCCCCCCGCAGAGAGATGATGTGCCGCAGCTCGGGAAGCTCGGGACTCTGGAGCCGGCCATCCTGAAACGAGGAGACGGAGGGGCAGGCTCGCGAGAGGATCTCGCAGAAGTCCGAGGAGCGGTGCCGGTCGATCAGGGCCAGGGCTTTGACGTCCGACTGCCTGAGGGCGAAGGCGAGTTCGGCCGAGCGGTACGACGGGTTGATGTTGACCAGGACCACCCCGACGCGGGCGGCGGCGAACTGCAGCAGCACCCACTGCGGGACATTGGTGGACCAGAGTCCGAAATGGTCCCCCGGTCCCAGGCCGAGGGCCAGAAGCGCCGCGGCGACCCGGTCCACCTCCTCGTCGAGTTCCTGCCAGGTCTTCCGCCAGCCGATCAAAGGGAAGACGCAGGCATCGCCGTCCGGAACGCGGCGGGCGGTCTGCCGGAGGGTCTCCCCGATCGTCAGACCGTCGATCCAGGGAGCGGCGGCCTCCCCCGCAGCGGCAGCGGCGGTCGATCCCGATGGGGTCTGGGGTTCGCGTTCCGAAACCATGCCGTCCGTCCTCTCTCGAGTCACGTTGCGGGTTCATCGTCGCGATCGGAATTCGGTCAGCTGCCGCCGGGGCCGGGGTCCTGTCGATGCGAATGGGGTCCTTCTCAGGAAGACGTGGCGAGCGGCACCAGGGAATTCTAGCGGGGGAGGCCGGTGGGGTGATCCGGAATTCGCCAGGGCCGCCGGGATCATTCCCGACGGTGGCTCCGTTCCGGTCTCCCGCGGACTGGTCGCTCCCGTAGAATTCAGGCAGGCCAGCGTTGTTGCTGGTACCGCGCGGGAGGTGATCGCGATGCGTGAGGCGTACATCCTTTCCGCCTGCCGGACGCCGATCGGTCGGTTCCGCGGGGGCCTTTCGTCGCTGGCGGTTCCGGAGCTGGGGGCCATTGCGGTCCGCGAGGCGGTCGCGCGGGCGGGGATCGATCCCGCCGGTGTCGACGAGGTCATCCTCGGGAATGTCCTCACCGCGGCCGTCGGCCAGGCGCCGGCACGGCAGGCGGCTCTCAATGGCGGCCTTCCTCCGTCCGTGGCGGCCCTGACGATCAACAAGGTCTGCGGCTCGGGGCTCAAGGCGGTGATGCTCGCGGCGCAGGCGATCCGGTGCGGCGACGCCGAACGGATCGTGGCGGGGGGGATGGAGAGCATGAGCCGCGCCCCGTGGGCCCTGCCGCGGGATCACGCGGCGTACGGCCCGCTCGGGCTCATCGATACCACTCAGCACGACGGGCTGACCTGTGCCCTGAGTGGGCGGGCGATGGGAGACATTGCAGAAAGGGTGGCCGAGCAGGACCACGTCTCAAGGGCTGATCAGGATGCCTTCGCTCTCGAGAGCCACCGGCGGGCAACCGCGGCCCAGGCGAGCGGCGCATTCGCCGACGAGATCGTCCCCGTCGAGGTCACGACCGGACGGGAGACGCGCCTCATCGACCGGGACGAAGGACCGCGAGGGGACACGGCAATCGAAAAACTTCAGAAGCTGCCGACCGTCTTCCGGCAGGGAGGGACCGTAACCGCGGGGAACGCCTCGATGATCAGCGACGGCGCGGCGGCGGTCGTGGTTGCGTCACGTGAGGCTGCCGAGCGGGCGGGGGCGAAACCGCTCGCGCGGATCCTCGCATCGGCCACGGCCGGGCTCGCGCCGGAAGATCTGTTCATCGCGCCGGTCGAGGCGATCCGCAAGGTCCTCGCCAACGCTGGCAAGACGCTGGCGGAGGTCCGGCTGTTCGAGATCAACGAGGCGTTCGCCGCCCAGATGCTGGCGTGCGTCCGGCGACTCGACCTGCCGCTCGAGCGGGTTAACGTTCATGGGGGAGCGATCGCCCTGGGGCACCCGATCGGTGCCAGCGGCGCCCGGGTCCTCGTGACGCTGATTCACGCCCTCCGCCAGCAGGGGGGCGGGCTCGGGGTCGCATCGCTCTGCCTCGGTGGCGGGAATGCGGTCGCGATGCTGATCGAGGTCGATGGCGGGTGATCCCGCGCGGGGATCGTTCGCCATAGGAGGTCACGTCCCTGATGTGGCCTCGTCTCCGAGTGGGAACTCCAGCAGGGCCTGCGCGAGAGCCTTCCCCTGAACGTCGGTCCGGAGCGAGTTCCGGAGTACGCCGTGCAGCAGGAAGTTCAGGGCACCGAGGTTCGGGAGTTCGAACCGCTCGACCGACTCGACCCCCTGCGGGGCGTAGAAGGCCTGGATCCGCTCCACTGTCAGCTCGCGCCGAAGCCGTTCGTAGGCCGCCGGGGTCCGGGCGATGACGCCGACGTTGGAACCGGTCCCCTTGTCGCCGCTCCGGACGCAGGCGATCTGAGACAGAGTTCGCAGGGCCACCGGGGCTGCCGCGGCTTCTGGTGCGGCAGACGTACTAGGGGCCGAGGGCTTCGTGCTCGAGACGGGAGCCACCGGCTTCGCCACCGAGACCGCGACTGGCGTGGCTCCGTTGGTCCGGACGAACTCCACCGCAGGCGAAGTCCGGTCGCGGGGAACGAGACAGGGCCAGTAGCGGATCACCGGATGGACCCGCGGTCTCCCTTCGGCGTAGCCGGTCGTTCCGGGAGGTCCGGCAGTGACGAGCGGAATCAGCTCGCGGGTGAACCGCTCGGCCCCCTCGCGGGTCGCGGACTCCACGGAGATCCGCAGGACCGTTTCCCGCAACAAGCCCGCCACGGGCGACGACGCGGCCGAGCCGGCCGTGTGGACGACATCCCCCGCGCCGAGGCATTCGACGAGCGCGCTTCGCAGCTCATGTCCCGCACGGCGGACCCGGTCGAGAACCACCTCGCCGGCCCGGCGGGCTTTCGCGACCGCCTCTTCGCCGACGATCGTCAGCATCCCGGCAGCCCGATAGCCGTCGCGGTAGGTCGCGCTGACCTTGAGCATCCCGGGACGGGGGGTCCCCCGCGCCCCGCGAACACGTACGCGGTCCTGGCCGAGGTCTTCGACCGACAACCCGAGGAATGAGACCGTCACGTCCGGGCTGAGATAGCGTCCGGGGTCGCCGATCTCATAGAGGAGCTGCTCCTTGACCGTCAGCTCGGTGACCCGTCCGCCGGTCCCCGGGGGCTTGGTGACGACGCAGCTCCCGTCCTCGGAGACCTCGACGATCGGAAACCCGATGTTGGCGGGATCGGGAAGCGTCAGCCAGTCGGTCGAAATCCCCCCCGTGACGTGCGTGCCGCATTCGATCAGGTGCCCCGCCACGGTCGCCCCCGCCAGCCGGTCCCAGTCGTTCCCCTTCCAGCCGAAGTGATGCAGACAGGGAGCGACGGCGAGCGACGGGTCCGCCACGCGGCCGGTAATGACGATGTCCGCCCCCTGGTCGAGAGCGGCAACGATCGACTCCGCCCCGAGGTACGCATTCGCGGTGACGAGGCGGTCGCGGACAGCCTCGACCTGCTCTCCCGTGTCGAGATTCCGGAATGTCTTCGAGTCGCCAGCGCGGTCTTTCAGAAGGGGAAGCACCGAGTCCCCCGTCACGACCGCAATCGTCAGCGGCCGGCAGCCCGCCTCTTCGAGGACCGCCGCGCACCGCTTGGCGCAGGCGAGCGGGTTCAGTCCTCCGGCGTTAGCAATCAGCCGGCACCTCCCCCCTCCCCCCCAATAGGGAGCGAGTGACTGGACTACATCCAGAAAATCCTCGGGATAGCCGAGGTCCGGGTTGCGGTCCCGCTGGGCCGCGAGGATCGACATCGACACCTCGGCGAGGTAGTCCATCGTCAGGTAGTCGAGGTCCGGAACCCGCGCCAGCATCTCCGAGGCGGCATCCGAGCGGTCCCCCCAGAACGCCTGAGCGTTGCCGATCCGGACGGGCGGTTTTGGGGACGAAGCGGGTGTGGTCATACCTGAAACACTCCCGTGCGGAACGCCCCCTGGAGAGCGGGCAAGGTCGGCGGTGCGACCGAGAGGGCGGTCACGAGCCAGCTCCGGGTCGTCTCGGGGGCGATGATCGCATCGACCCAGCCGCGGGCCGCCCCGTAACGGATATCGGTCTGCCTCTCGTACCGCTCCCGGATCGACCGTTTCAGTTCGTCGCTCTCCTCCTTCGACAGCTCCTGGCCGTTCCGCTTGGCATCCCGAAGCCGGAGCGACAGGAGGGTCTCGGCCGCCTGGTCCCCTCCCATGACGGCGTTGCGGGCATTGGGCCACGCCATGATCAGGGCCGGATCGTACGCCTTGCCGCATAGGGCGTAGTTCCCCGCGCCGAACGAACCGCCGATCAGGACCGTGAACTTGGGAACGACCGAGTTGCTGACCGCGCTGACGAGCTTCGCTCCCGCCCGGATGATCCCCTCCTGCTCCGCCCGCTTGCCGACCATGAAGCCCTGGACGTCCTGCAGGAACACGAGCGGCAGGCCGGTCTGGTTGCAGTCCATCACGAACCGGGCCGCCTTGTCGGCGGCATCGGGATAGAGGACCCCGCCAACCTGGACTTCCCCCCGACTCGACTGCGTCCGCCGCTTCTGGTTGGCGACGATTCCGACCGGATGACCGCCGAGGCGGGCGTAGGCGGTGACGAGCGACTGGCCGTACTCCGCCTTGGACTCCTGGAGCGAGCCGGCATCGACGAGACACGCCAGGACATCGCGGATCTCGTACTCGGTCCGCCCGTCCCCGGAGACGATGTCGTACAGGTCTTCCGCCGAGCGTTCCGGTTCGGCCGCGGCGTGTTGCGGCGGCTTCGCCGGTTCGGGAAGGAGTCCCACCAGCGCGCGAAGCTGCAGCAGGCAGGCGGGGTCGTCGGGCTCATGAAAATCGACGGTGCCGCTGACGGCCGAGTGCATCGACGCGCCGCCGAGTTCCTCCGGGGCGACCTCCTGGCCGATCGCCGCTTTGACGAGGGTGGGGCCGGCGAGGCAGAGCTGGCTCCCTTCGGTCATGAGGAGCTTGTCGCAGAGGACGGGAAGATACGCCCCGCCGGCGATGCAGTTCCCCATGACGGCGGCGTACTGCGGGATCCCCTGCGCGGAGAGGACGGCGTTGTTCCGGAAGATCCGGCCGAAGTCGTCTTCGTCGGGAAAGATCTCGTCCTGCAGCGGGAGGAACACCCCCGCTGAGTCGACGAGGTAGACGAGCGGCAGCCGGAGTTGGAACGCGATCTTCTGGACCCGCAGCAGCTTTTTGACGGACTGGGGGAACATCGCCCCCGCCTTCACGGTCGCGTCATTGGCGGCGACGAGACAGGGGCGTCCGGCGATGAACCCGAGCCCGGCGACCAGTCCGGCGGCGGGGACGCGGCCCCAGTCGGCGTACATCTCATGAGCGGCCCACAGCCCGAGCTCGAGGAACGGGTGGTCGCGGTCGAGGAGTCCGGCGAGCCGTTCGCGGGCGGTGAGCCGGCCGAGTTTCCGCTGGCGTTCGCGGCCATCGGGACCGCCCCCCTGCCGGAGTTCGTGTTCCTCGCTGGCGAGTTGGTCCCTGAGCTGACGGAGGGTGGCCACGAAGGACTCCTGAAGTGCGTCGCGCTGCGGATCAGGTCGGCACGGGAATTCTACGCAGCCGGGGGCCATTTGGGGCCAGATCAGACACTCCGCAGCGGGTCATTCCCCGGCGTCGCGTCGCCGGGCAGCAGGTCCCGCGGTGCGGGGAATCGAGGCCTGCGGCATCCATCCCCGGTCACGTCCGCTGCCGCCGCCGCTCCCACATCCGTCCCTCTTCCTCGATCCGTTCCCCTGGCCGAATCAGTCGCTTCGGCACGGCGATCAGACGGGAGAGGGTGTGGCGGACGTCGATCCCCGCGTTCGCGGCGACGTCGACCACCCACCGCGCACAGTTCTTGCCGCCATCGAGCTCAAAGTAGTTGTACCGGGGAGGATCGGCGACCGCCGCCACGGCCGCTTCCCGGGCCTTCCAGCCCTCCACGAACGGAACCCGCCAGCTTCGGAAGTAGGCAGGCCGCTCCTGGCCGTCGGAGCCGATGCGGGGAAAGAAGGTCGGATCCTCTTCGACCGCCACACATCCCTGCCGGGCCCGCCGGGAGAGGAGCGGTTTCGTTCCGACATCCGTGATCCCGCGAGCCTGCTCTTCGGAGGTCGGCTCCGCCAGCAAGTGGTACACCTCGTGGCGCCGCTGGCTCGTCTGCGGACCGGGAAGCTCCTCGTCGAACCATTCGAAGACGACGTACGAGTGCCCGAAGAGCTGGCTCCAGGTGACGACGATCGTGAGGACCATCTCTCCCGGCCGGAGCGCCGCCCCGCTGTAGCGGCTGCGGGGCCACTGATCGGGCGCATCACCGAGCGTCCAGGCGGCGGCATCGAGCAGGAGCGGCGTGCGGGGGCTTCCCATGGTTCGATCACACCCGATGCCCGGTCGCGCGTCAAGGTGCTCCGAGACGCCACGCCTACGGCGTCCCCTCCGTCGGCTCCGGCGAAGGCTCACCCTGTAAGACTGCCCAGCCGCATTCCGGCTTGAGGCTCAGCGTCGCGGGATCCTGCGATACGCCCATCAGGCCGCCGACGAGCCGCAGCATCTCCTCGCGTTCGCCCCAGAAGACCTTGAGGGGGACACTCGTGAGGCAGGGAGGAATGCGGTCGATCCCGAACCCCTGCGGGTTGGCCCAGCTCTCCTGCCAGTGCTGGGCCTCGTCGATTCGAAACCGTTCCTCCCAGTCCGCGAGACAGGGGTTCGGCGCGAGCTGTCCCTCCCGGTCCTGATGGTAGGGGAAGAACGTATTGAGCCAGCCGGTCATGACGCTCGGCCCCGAGCCGCTCCGATACCGGAACATCGACTGCCAGAAAGTCCGGTCCGCCCGTCCTTCGGCCGCGGCGACAAACTGTGCCAGAACGGGATCGAGGGCGCGGCTCCAGGTTTCGAGGCCGTATTCTCCGAACAGGGCGGCCCGGTTGCGGATCGACTTCCAGTCCTCCACGGTGCCAGTGAGCGTGACCGACGGGATGCCGCAGCCGAACGTGGCGACGTACTCGAAGTACGCCTTGAAGGTCTCCATCACGATCAGGTCGGACGCCGCCTGTTCGACCAGACCGGTCGTCGAATAGTCGCACCGCAGGAACCGCCGCAGCTTTCCGACCCGCTCTTCGACGAGGTCTCCAAACTACTCGAAGACTTCCCCCCAGGGAACGTCCCGTCCGGGGAGAATGTCCGTACGCGTCACGGTCAGGACCTCGCGCCCCGTATGAGAGACGAAGCGGCCGCGGAGCTCTTCCGCGTGTTCGTTGACGTGGAGCGCAAAGCCGCGAGCCAGCGTGAGCCAGACGGCGTCCGGCGTGAGTGTCAGCGGGTAGTGCTGGAAGAAAGCGTCGTAGACCGCCGAGACGAGCTGATGCTTCTCGGAACAGGTGACGAGCGGGGATGCGGGGGTCCACAACCCCTCGATCGTTCCCTGCAGGGCTCCCTCCAGGACCTCCTCGTAACGAATCGGATCGAGACGTTCTCCCAAACCGACTTCCGGAGAGACCTCAAAGGTGACGGCCCGCATGATTTCGCTCCCCCTTGGGATATCGAAGCTGCCCAGCGGGGGCTTCGTCCGCGGCCCCCATCACTCTCAGACACGGCGGCCAAATCGGTGGTTCACCGGAGCCGTCCCCCGGTGAGGAGGTAGCCCCCTCATCAGTCGTCAGCATACCATCCGGGGCGTCACCTCGACCGGTCCGAACGCTCCGCCGATCGTGGACGGGCCTCTCTCGCCGCGACAAAGAACGGCTGTTGACCACGCCAATTAGATGCACATACAATCATCAAGAGCGTGCAGCCATGAAGAAACTCCACTCCACTGCCCCGATTGACCGGATTGCCAGCGAGTGCGTGGCGGTGCGGTTGCGGATGATCAATCGGGTCGTGACCAACATCTACGACGATGCGCTCCGTCCGCTCGACCTGAAGGTGAGCCAACTCAACGTGCTGGTCGCGACCGCCAAAATGGGAACGGTCCGTCCGACCGACCTCGGGGAGTTCCTGCATCTCGACCCCTCGACTCTCAGTCGGAACCTCGACCGGATGAAAGCGCGGGGCTGGCTGGAATCGGTCAGCGACGACCAGGATGGCCGGTCGCAGCCGATCCGCCTGACGGATCAGGGGCGAAAACTCCTCGACCAGGCGGCCCCCGCCTGGGAAGCGGCGCAGGCCCGGGTGACGCAGCTGCTGGGGGAAAGGGTCGTCGACCAGCTCGCCGAAGCGACGCAGAGAATTCGCCGGGCCGCGAGCAGCTGACGAATTTTATTTACCCGACTACTTGTACATACAACAGGTGCGCCGTGAAGCTGGACGACCATCCGACCGTGCAGGCCCTTCGGCAACGGGGCGCTGACGTCCCGCCCGGAGGCCAGGTGTTCGACGCCGCGACGCTCAAGCAGATGGCGCTCGACGCCGGGGCGGACGACGTGGGGATCGTCGAGCTTGGAAGACCGGCGCTCGACGACCAGCGCGGCGACATCCTGAAGGCGTTCCCGGCGACGCGGACGCTGCTCACGTTCGTGGTGCGGATGAACCGGGAACCGATCCGGTCCCCGGCCCGGTCGGTCGCCAACCTGGAGTTCCACCATTCCGGAGATCAGGTGAACGAGGTGGCCCGCACCATCGTCAGCCGCCTGGAAGCGATCGGCGTCCGGGCGATGAATCCGGCCATGGGGTTTCCGATGGAAATGGACCGTTTCCCCGGGAAGATCTGGGTCGTCTCCCACAAGCCGGTGGCCGTCGCCGCCGGCCTCGGAATGATGGGGATCCATCGCAACGTGATTCATCCCCGGTTCGGCAACTTCATCCTGCTGGGGACGGTCCTCGTCGGCGCCGAAGCGTCGGCGTATGACCAGCCGATCGCGTACAACCCCTGCCTCGAATGCAAACTCTGCGTCGCCGCCTGCCCCGTCGGAGCGATCTCGCCCGACGGGGACCTCAACTTTGCGGCGTGCTACACCCACAACTACCGAGAGTTCATGGGGGGCTTCACGGACTGGGTCGAGCAGGTGGTCGAAAGCCGCGATGCTCCGGACTATCGGCGGCGGGTGAGCGATTCGGAGAGCTCGTCCCTGTGGCAGAGCCTCTCCTTCGGAGCGAACTACAAGGCGGCGTACTGCCTCTCGGTCTGCCCGGCCGGAGAAGATGTCATCGGCCCGTACCTCGCCGACCGGAAAGCCCACCTCAAGGAGACGGTCCGGCCGCTCCAGGAGAAGGAGGAGGTGCTCTACCTGCTCAGGAACTCCGACGCGGAGGAGATCGTCGCGAAGCGGTTCCCGCACAAGCGGGTCCAGTACGTCGGCAACGGACTCCGCCCCGACAGCATCGCCGGCTTCCTGCAGGGTGCGCCGCACGTCTTTCAGCCCGGGCGTGCCAAAGGGCTCACCGCCCGGTACCACTTCACATTCACCGGGGCAGAGCAGCGGACCGCCACGATCGAGATCCGGGACCAGACGATCCAGGTGAGCGACGGCCACGTCGGCTCCCCCGACCTCTACGTCACCGCCGATGCAGCAACCTGGATCGGGTTTCTCCGCAAAGAGCGGAACATCGTCTGGCAACTGCTCCGCCGTCGTGTCCGGCTGCAAGGACCGCTCCGGCTGCTGATCGCCTTCGGCAAGTGCTTTCCGCAGTGAACGGACAGCCGGTGCCGTCGGCAGTCGGCGGTGACCGGAGCGGGCTCCGGTCGACCGAACGACTCAGTTCCGTGCGACCTGGGCCACCGGCTTCGCCGGCGTGTCGACCGTCACCGACAGCCCGTCCGTCATCCGGTCCCCCGGATTCACGACGACCTGGTCCGCGAGGCCAAGCCCCTTCGCGATCCCGACGTCCGAGCCGAAGTCCCCGTCGACCGACACTGTCCGGATCCGGACCTTCTGGGCCGCATCGACGACTGCCACTTTCGTCCCGTCGGCGTTGAACATCAGCGCCGACGCCGGAATCAGCAGCGGCGGATTGTCCCGCTGCACGTCGAGCTGCACCTGCACGTAGGAGCCGGTCAAGAGCGCGTTGTCCGGATTGTTGATCCGCACTTCCGTGAGCAGCGTCCGGGTCAGCGGATCGATCGCCGACGCCGTATGGGCCACCTTGCCGAGGAACGACGCGTCCGGCTTTTCGCGAACGAGGATCTGCGCCCCGAGATCGGTCTTCACACTGAAGGCGTACATCTGCGGCACATTGAGGAACACACGGACGACATCCGTCCGGGCGATCCGGAACAGCGCCTGGCCGGCACTGTTTCCCGGCGTCACGAGCTGACCGACGTCCACATGCCGGGCCGTGATCGTCCCCCGGAACGGAGCGGTGATCTGCGAGAACGACTGGAGCTCGGTCGCCCGCTGCACGGCCGCCTTGTTTGCCGAAATGGTCGCCTCGGCCACCCGGACGTTCGCCTTGGCAACCGCGGCGGTCCCTTCCGCCTCGTCGAGCTGCTGCTGCGGCGCGGCGTTCTGCTGGAGCAGCGACCGGCTGCGGCGGAGCATGATGTCAGCCAGGTTCGCCGAGGCCTTCGCCCGCTCGAGAGCCGCTTCCGACTCCGTCAGCGTCGCCTTCGCCTGCTCGAGCTGTGCGTCGACCTCGGGCGTACTGATCTCCGCCAGGAGCTGCCCCGCCTGGACCGGGGTCCCCAGGTCGACCAGCCACCGCTTCACGTACCCCGTCGTCCGGGGATAGATCGTCGTCTCTTCGATCGCCTCGACGTCTCCCGGCAACAGGGCCGTCGTCTGGGCCGGCGACTGTCGCGGCTGCATCGTCTGGACGCGGGGGAGCGCAGTCCGGACCCGCTCGGCATCCGCCGCGAGGACGGCGTTCTGCTTTGCCTTGGGAGACCAGCCGAGGAAGAACATCCCCGCTGCGATCCCGGCCATCACGAGCCCGAGGAACGCAACGCGGACCTTGCCCACCTGCGGCGCCGGGGGCGGAAAGCCCGCTTCGTCGTGGTGGAGGTCGTGCGAGCGAGCGGCCGCCGGCGGATTGACCGCGGCGGGGGCCGGGATGATCGTGGTCGATTCCATCTTGTAGTCGAGATTGGGTGTGGCTTCGGGCTTCATGCGGTCACCGCAGGTTCAACGAGTTCGGGTTCGACATGATGGACGAGGGCAGTCCGGCGGAGGGCGCTGTAGACGATCGGGACGAAGAACAGGGTCGCGAAGGTGGCGAAGCTCAGCCCGCCGATGACCGCCCGCCCCAGGGGAGCGTTCTGCTCACCCCCGTCGCCGAGTCCCAGCGACATCGGGAGCATCCCCAGGACCATCGCCAGGGCGGTCATGATGACCGGTCGCAGCCGGGTCACGCCGGCCGCCCAGGCGGCGTCGTGGGCGTTCTTCCCTTCCTTCCGCTGATCGTTCGCGAAGGTAATCAGCAGGATCGAGTTCGCCGTGGCGACCCCGATGCACATGATCGCCCCCATCAGCGCCGGCACGCTGATCGTCGTCTGCGTCAGGAACAGCATCCACAGGATCCCCGAGAGGGCTCCCGGCAGAGCCATCAGGATGATCAGCGGGTCGAGCCACGACTGGAAGTTGACCACCATCAGGAGGTACACGAGCACGACCGAGAAGATCAGGCCGAAGCCGAGGCCCCGGAACGACGTGTTCATGCTCTGGACCTGGCCGCGGACCGTCACGTTCGTTCCGCGGGGGAGCGTCGGCCGGACTTCCGCGAGGATCTGCTCGATCCCCGCCGAGACCCGCCCGAGGTCGGCCCCCTGCACGCTGGCGAGGATGTCGAAGCTCTGGGCGATGTTGTAATGGGTCACGTTCGTCGGCCCGTAGCGGTGGCTCACCTTCACGAGGTTTGCCATCAGCTGCGAGTTCACCGCCGCGTTGCTCACCGAGTCCGGGACGATCGGCGTCTGCGTGATCGCGTCGACCGAATCCATCTTGTACTGCGGCGTCTGAACCGCGAGCGGGTACTGGACCCCCGACTTCGGATCGAGCCAGTAGTTCGGAGCGGCCTGACCACTCGAGCTGAGCGACACGAGCAGGTCGCTCGAGACATCCCGCTGCGACATGCCGAGCTGACTCATCAGGGTCCGGTCGGTCTCGACCGCCAGCTCGGGGGTCACGGGGACCTGCTGCAGGTGCGCGTCGACCGCCCCCGGGATCGCAGCGATGCGGTCCCGAAGCTGTTTGGCGATCTCGAAGTTCTTCTGGTAGTTCCCGCGGGGGCCGACGAGCTGCACGTCGATCGGGGCCGAGATACCGAAGTTCAGCACCTGCGTCACGATGTCGGGAGGCTTGAAGTAGAAGGTCAGGTCCGGGAATCTTTCGGCGAGATCGGTCCGCAGCCGGCGGATGTAGTCCGCTGTCGGAGCATGTTCCTTGCTCAGCGAAATCAGGATCTCGCCGTCGGCCGACGACATCAGCGAGCCGTCGCTCAAAGCGAGGTTGATCCCGCTGTTGGGGATCCCGATGTTGTCGATGACCTTCACCAGTTCCTGCTCGGGAATGATCTCGCGGATCACTTCGCCGATCCGCCCGAAGTACCGCTCGGTCTCTTCGATACGGGTTCCGGCGGGAGCCCGGACATGCAGCCGGATCTGCCCGGAGTCGACGCTGGGGAAGAAGTCCTTTCCGATCAAGGGAAGCAGCCCCATCGACATCACGACGAACCCGGTGAAGCCGATCGCCACGAGCGCCCGGTTCGCCAGGGCCCACGCCAGGGCGTGGCCGTAGACGTTCTTGAGCTTGTCGAAGTGGTGGTTGAACCGGTCGTGCACGCGCCAGATCAGTCCCCGCGGCGGAGGTGCCTGCGACGAGCCCTCCTCGGCGACGCCGCCGTACATGGCGACTTCCCCGGCCAGGAGATAGTGGACCATCGTCGGGACGAGCGTCCGGCTGAGGAAGTAGCTCGTCATCATGGCGAACACGACCGCCATCGCCATCGGCGTAAACAGAGAGCGGGCCGCCCCGGTGATGAACACGACCGGGACGAACACGATGCAGATACAGAGGGTCGCCACGAACGCCGGGGTGGCGATCTGCTGGGCCCCTTCCAGAATCGCGGGAACCAGCCGCTTCCCCATGTGGAGGTTGCGGTGGATGTTCTCGATTTCGACGGTCGCATCGTCGACCAGGATCCCGACCGCCAGCGCCATCCCGCCGAGGGTCATGACGTTGAGCGTCTCACCCAGGAAGTTCAGGATGATGATCGAGACGAGGATCGACAGCGGGATCGAGATGATGACGATCAGCGTGCTCCGCCAGGATCCCAGGAACAGCAGGATCATGAGTCCCGTCAGGGCGGCGGCGATTGCCGCTTCGACGACGACCCCGTGGATCGAGCCCTTCACAAAGACCGACTGGTCGGACAGCAGCGTCGACTGCAGCGAGTCGGGGAGCGTCGCCATGACGGAGGGCATCCGGGCCTTGACCCCGTTGACGATATCGAGGGTCGAGGCCCCCGACTTCAGGATCGGCTGGAGCACCCCCCGCTTGCCGTCGACCCGGACGATGTTCGTCTGCGGCGTGAAGCCGTCCCGGACGTTGGCCACGTCGCGGATATAGATCGTACGGGTCCCGACCGACTTGATCGGCAGGTCTGCAATGGCGGCCACGACCTCGGGACTGCTGTTGAGCCGGATGTTGTATTCCTGAGCGCCGATCTTGGCGGTCCCCGCCGGGGCGATCAGGTTCTGGGCATTGATGGCGGCCGAGACGTCCGCCGCCGAGAGCTTCCAGGCGAAGAGTTTCTCCGGGTCGATGTCGACCATGATCTGGCGGACCTTGCCGCCGTAGGGATACGGAATCTGGGCGCCGGGGACCGTCGCCATCCCGGGGCGGAGCCCGGTCGTGGCGTAGTCGAACAGCTGCTGTTCCGAGAGGACGTCGCTGCCGAGCGAGACCTGCACGATCGGGACGTTGGCGGCGTTGTACCGCATCACCAGCGGCGGAAAGATCCCGGGCGGCATCGAGCGGAGGACCTGTTGCGACGTCGCGACGACCTGAGAGATCGCGCTGTCGATATTGGCCCCCTCCTGGAGAAAGATCTTCACCACCGCGATGCCGTTGAGGGACTGGCTCTCGATGTGCTCGATCCCGCTCACGGTCGAGACGAGCACCCGCTCATAGTTCCCGACCACGCGGGTCTCCATCTCGTCCGGCGAGATCCCGGTGTAGGTCCAGATGACCGCCACGACGGGGATGTCGATCTCGGGGAAGATGTCGGTCGGCATCCGCGCGATCGTCACCACGCCGAGAATGGCGATCAGCATCGCCATGACGACGAACGTGTAGGGACGACGGAGCGCGAGACGGACAATCCACATGGTGTGTCATCCGGAGGCCGCGGCTCCTCACGAAGAGAAGCAGCGGTCAACGTGGTGCGGGGGGCCGGCGAACCGGCCGATCTGCGGCGGGCGACTGCATCGAACCGAAGCGCGTTCGACGCGGCCGGCGTCAGGACAGAAAACTGGCGACGACGGTCTCCACTCCCTGGTCGGCGGCTTCCCCTGCGGTCGGCCGCGTCCGTTCATTCCAACGCTGTTTGCAAAGCTCGGCATGAGCCCGCAGCAGCCGTCCGGCGGTGGCTCCATCTCCTGCCTCGAGGGCATCGACGATCGGGTCGTGCTCCGCGGCGCGCTCGACGAGCCGGGGCTCGCCATGCTGCTTGAGGTGCACGTGGACCCGGGCCTCGAAGCCGAGCGCTTCCCAGGCCTGGATCAGGAGCTGGTTGTCTGAGGCGACGACGATCTGTCGGTGAAAGTCGACGTTATGACGGGAGTACCCGTCGAGGTCTCCGGTTCGCGCCGAAAGATGAATTCCTTCGAGCGAGACCCGCAGTGAGGCGACATTGTTCTGGAGGTGCGGCGCGGCGAGCTCGCCGGCGAGCTGTTCGAGGACGCCCCGGACCGTGTAGGCCTCGGTCATCTCGCGATCGCTGATCCCGCGGACCCGCGTCCCCCGGTAGGGGATCGACTCCACGAGCTTCATGGTCTCGAGCTCGCGGAGCGCTTCACGGACCGGCGTCTGGCTGGTGTCGAACTCCCGGGCGATCTCGAGCTCGAGCAGGCGGTCCCCCGCCTTGAGCTCTCCGTCATAGATCCGCTGCGCAAGCCGGTCACGGATGCGATCGCTCATGCAGTTGCGAACGTGTTCCATGATTCCCTCTGTGATCCGGCAGCTCGACCACAGATTATCGATAATATGTAAACTCTGGCTAGAACTTTCCGTAGCAGACGAACGATATTCCTGCGAATTGTCTTGAGTGCCAGATGAACTGGACGCCTCAACGCACTTAATAACAATCACTTACGACGCATGACGGAAGTCCTGTTCGCCTCAAGAAAAAATGACCAGAGAGTCAGAATCGGTCAAATCTCTTCCTGGACAGGTCGTTTTCGGGACAGACTCCACCAGTGGAGGTAGCCGATCCAGGCCCCGGCGATCGTGGTGAGCAGGAGCGAAAGCTCCACCGCCACGACTTCCCGCTGATCGGGCCCCAGTTCCGGACGCTTCGACCAGATCAGCCCGGCATACCCTCCGAACAGGAGCGTCAGCAGGAACACCGAAACCAGTCCGGGGGCGAGGCTGATCGCCCCCAGCCCGACGAGCAGCAGCCCGAGATCGACGATCATCCCCAGCGACCCCGACGCCACGAGCGACCAGAGAGCCCAGATGGCCATCCCCGTTCCGACGCAGTACGCCGGAAAGAACGGCCGCAGCTCGGGCGTCACGCTCCCCCGCGTCAGCAATGCGGCCAGCGCGCCGCCGAGCGCAGGAACGACGGCCCCCCGATAGCCGGAGAAGAACAGGATCGCGAACAAGAGCCCAGTTCCACCCCAGAAGCCGTAGAGGATCCCCTGGATCGGCAGTCCCGACGAACGCTTCCGCTTCTTCCCTTTCGTCATGAATCCCCTGCCCCGTTCTACCCTGCCCTGATGACGGCCCCGCGGCGCCACTGTATCGGCTTCATGGTCCCACGCCACGCGCCGTTCAACGACGATGTCGAGATGACAGCCCTGCTCGGCTGCAGAGCTCGATGCCGCAGGAATGACACGCCATGTCGTCCGATTCGCGTCACCTCCGCTCAGTCTCTTCGGGAGCTTCGACCGATGTCTCCGAGCGGTGGAAAACTGTCCGGCGGAGCTGCGAGCTCGACCACCCAAGCTGTCGGGGGACTCTCGCGATCGAGAACGCGATTCAGAGCCGCGCCCCATGCGCGCCCCCCTCTCCGATCTCACGAAGTTCTCGCTGGACCTCCCGGCCAAGCGCGCTACGCCCTTTCGAATGCTGGTTTCTGGATTTCCCGTCAGCGGTTCGAAAATCGGTCCTTCCCTTGCGAATTGCGGCATCGACCGGCAAGTCGTCGGCCCGCGTCTCTCCGATCTCTCAAGCGCCCATGCTCGCCTCGTTCCTCTCCTGGACCCCGATCCTCGCCTCCCGCGCCATCCTGGCCATCGCCTGCACGCTCCTGTTCGGGCTGCGTCCGATGGAGGCGGACGCCCCCCGTCCGGCACTCGTCGCCAGCTCCGAAGTCGTCTCGGGGACCTGGCGGATCCGCCGCTACGGCGAACACGTCCTGACGACCAACCCCGACGGGACCGCCACGATGCAGATGAAGCTGAACCGCCTGGCCGCCATGTTCTACGGCAGCGAGATGCGGCTCGACCTTCGCTGGCACATCGAAGGGGGACTCCTCAAGCAGCGGGTCGTCGGCGGGTCTCCGAAATCGGCGGTCAACAAGCTCATTGAAGACTACGGCGACACGCACGACTACCGGATCCTTGAGCAGGCCAAGGACCATCTGCTGGTCGAGGACGTCGACAAGCCGGGGACGACGATCCGCTGGGACGCCGGCGGGCAGTTCTGACGAACCCCGTCCTGGCCGGCACAGCGTTGCCCGCTCAATCCCATCGTCCCCCGGCGACCCGGGGCCAGGGGCGGAGCTCCTGGCCGCCGGAGGCGTTTTCGATGTGGAACCGCGGAGCACAACGGACGTGCGATCGCGGCCTGGCATAGAAGGCTCCTCTCTCCCGTCACGCCGGCACTGCACTCCCCGCGGTCAGGAGAATGGAGTCCACGACACCACTTCCCGAAGCGAGCGTCCATGGTTTTCCACGGTTCCACATCGAAAGCGCCTCCGGCGGGGCCAGCAGCCTGCTGGACCGGGGTCAAGGGGCGCCTGTTCGCAGAGACGATCCATCTCGGTCGGCGCTCCACGTGAAATCGGCCGGCGTCGACGGTAGCCTGCTGAGCCTGGGGCTCGGGCTGGGGCCGGCTGGGGCCAGTCAACGAAGAGGACGGTTCTTCCGAAGCGGAGGGGGGCATGGCGGACCGGCGTGTCATTTCGAACCGCGAATACAAGGTCATGCTCGATCACCGGCTGTTCCTGGACCGGAAGCCGGCAGTCGAAGCCTTCGGCGGCGATCTGCACTCCTGCGCGACGCGATTGAAGAAGATCGCCTGCCGCGGTGAGTTCACGTCGACGACCAGGCGCGAGATCGTCTTCCTCGACACCGCAGACCAGACAATCGCCCTCAACGAGTTCGTCTTCCGCCAGCGGACCGACCTCGCCAAGGAAACCACCGAGTACACGCTCAAGTGCCGCTCTCCCGACCGCTACATCGCCGCGGCGGCCCGGGTCGAGAACGCGGGGCCGCGGAAAGGGAAAGAGAAGTTCGAGGAAGACATCGGCGCGCCGTTCGTCGTCCGGTTCTCGCACTCGAACACGGTCGAGGGGCTGCGGGCTTCGCCCCGGACGCTCCGTCAGGCGGCGAAGATCTTTCCCGCGCTCGGCCGGCTCAAGCGGGACGAACAGCCCTGCTCGCCCGGACTCGAACTCCGCCCGGCGAACTCGCTGAAGATCTTCGAGCGGGTCCTCAAGGGACCGGTCCTGCGGTTCGACAAGGTCGAGGCGGAGGTGGCCCTGATCCTCTGGTCGGACGGCGAAGCGGGACGGCCGATCGTGGCGGAGTTCTCGTTCCGTTACGGCGACGAAGGGGAACTGTACGATCCCAAAGCAGCCCGCCGGGCCCTGGAGTTCTTCACCGAGTCCCAGCGGATGGACTGGTGCCTGCCGGGCGCCCGGACCAAGACACAATTCGTCTACGACGGATGATGTTCTCAGGCGGCCCTCCAGACACCAGGTTTTCCGGGCCAGCCACGTTCGAGAGTCACAGCAAAGGTCGGATCCGTGAATGTCGGATGGCTCATCGATGCCAGTGTGTTTTATGACAGCTACGAAGAGCTGGCGGCCGCCGTCGCGCGGCAGGGGCACACCGTGCGGCTGCTCAACCGTCCGCGTCCCCCTTACGGCTGGGACGACACTGACGGGGCGTACCGCCGCGCGTTCCCGGAAGGGGCGTGCGTCGTCACGCACGCCGACATCGACCTGGTCCACCGGATCCTGATGGACGGGATCTGGACCCCCGGAGCGTTCGCCACTCCGGGGCACTCCGACTGCTCGCATTACTTCTCGCACTTCGGCCGGTTCCTTCTGAATCAGGACTACTGCATGCTGCCCTTCGGCGAGCTCCGTCGCCGGGCGGAGTTCCTGTTCGATCTCTTCGGCCGCGACGGCCGCATCTTCATCCGTCCCGATTCCGCCCTGAAGCTGTTCACGGGGCAGGTCGTCAGTCGCGACAGCCTCGAGCGCGACCTCGAGCATCTGGCGTTCTACGAGTTTCCGATCGAGTCGCTCGTCGTCGTCAGCTCGCCCAAAGCGATCGAGGCGGAGTGGCGGTTCGTCGTGGCGGGACAGCGGGTCGTGGCTGGATCGCAGTACAAGCGCGGGACCGAACAGGCTCTGTCGGCGGACGTCCCCGTCGGAGTCTGGAGATTTGCCGAAGAGGTGGCGGGTTCCGGCCACGTTCCGGATCCGGTGTGGGTCATGGACATCTGCCGGACGACGGACGGGAACGACCACCTGCTCGAAATCGGAAGCTTCAGCTTCGCGAACCTGTACGCGTGCGACAAAGACGCGATCGTCCGCGCGGTTTCGGAAGTCGCCTGGGAGATTCATCGCGACTCAGGAAGATCGCCGGCACCCGGCTCGCGGCAGACGAATTCGGATTGAGCCTCCTTCGACCTTTCGCTGCGGAGACAAGCCATGGGCTATTCGACACATCTCTACAGCGTCGACATCGACTCGCTCGTATCGGCCATCGGCTCGAAGGACGACGGCCTGCTGGAACGGGTCCGCGCGGCCGAGGGAGGATCGTCCGGCGAACGGCCGGTCGATCCGACCAAGGGGCCGCGGGTTCGGCTGACCTATCGGAGCGAAATCGAGCTGGATGGCACGCTCAAGACGCTGGATGAGTTCAAAGAGATGCTGCTCCGTCCGGACTGGAGGGGGATGAACCTCTACGTTTACCAGGAAGACCCGCCCCGCGGTCAGGAGCCGTCGGGACCGTTTCAGGAGCCGGGGAGCTTCATCCGTTTCTTCTGGACGCTGGGACCGTTCTACCAGCAGCATGGCCTCGACCGCGGTCCGTTCGTGGGGATCGTCGCCTGCAGCCAGGAACAGTTCGCGAGTCTCGACGACCCGCCGGAGGAGCCGACCGAAGAGGAAGCGGCGGCCGACCTCATCGCCGGCAGGCCGCCGCGCCGCGGCTGCGGACATGTCTACGGCTATGCCCTCGAGGCCCTCTGCCGGACCCTCGGAACGGCTCTCGGCCCGGTCGGCACCGATTGCCTCCGCTGGCTGCAGGTGAAGACCCCGCTCTCGAAGAAGCGCTCCCCCGTCAAACTCCCGAAGATCGAGGACTTTCCGACGATCAGCTACCTCGACGCCGCCGAGACCCGCGCAGAAGTCGATCGGCTGCGAAGCATGGACCTCGCGTATCCTAGGGATTCCGAGATCGAACAGGAGCGGCGACGGTTCCTGGCGCTGCTGGAGTCCGCGGCGGAACAGGGCCGCGGGGTTGTCGGGTTCTACTACTGAGGGGGAGCCGCGGGCCAGCGGGGTGGATGGAGCGCACGGAGCAAACGACGCGCGACTTCAGATCACTGGGGCCATGGACGCGGATCTTCCATGAAAGATGACATCGCGACCGCCCCCGATCTTGCCGCGAAGCGGGCCCTCCGCCCCAGTCAACCTGCCGAACGTTGCCGAGTCACCTAGCGGCCACTGGGGCCGGGGGAGCCCCTGGTCACTCCTGCTCAAACTCAATCGGCTGCTCGGAGACCCGGATCCAGGTGATGTTCCGCCCATCGGCCGTCGAGATCTTGAGCACGTCGGTTCCTTCCATGCGGACGCTGTTGTGAAACGTGTGAGTGACTCCCTGCCAGAAGTCGCGAAGCCGGGTCGGCAGGTCGCGTTTCCAGGTCCCGTGCATCGACCCGCCGCTCGCCTCCCAGGTTCCATCCATCTCGCGCGTCAGCCCCCCGTGGCGGCGGGCCGGGTCATACAGGCCGCTGCCGTGGGTCATGCGGCGATCGGCGCCGAGAATCAGGTAGCTCGGCTGCTCGCCGGCGGAGGGGGTGGCCCAGATTCCGACCAGCTGCCGCTCGGTCAAGTTCAGCGGACGGAATCGCCACGCGAGCGGCGCGCCTACCAGCAGGACGAGCACGGCGATCGCCAGGCCCCACTTCCATCGATGCTGGAGAAAGATTCGGACCATGTTCGTTCCGACGCGCTCGCGTGTTCTCCACAAGCGTACGCGCCGGGGGACGACGGGACGAGCCCGACGACTCAAGGCGCAACCGAGTAGTGTTCATGCCAATGCACCATTCGACGATGCGCCAGACTTTGTGGTGAATCGACATGCCCCCTACCTGGCTCGATAGCACATCACAGAGGTCATTCAGGCTATCAGCCGGGAAAATGCCACACTACAATAGACTGATCGTCTATTTCAGTTCTCCGACGTTTGCTGTCGCCGTTTCGTCGAGGAGCCGTCATGTTGCGTCATCTCTGGAACGTCGCGAAGAGCCGATGGCGAAATACTGGACGGTGTCTCGCTATTCCGACCATCGTCGTGGGGATAGCACCGCGACTTCCCGTTGCTGGCGAAGAGCCGGGGCGGCCACCGGCGAAAAGCCATGAGGACCGGCTCGTCGAGGAACGCGGCGAGTTGATGCGGCAGTTGGCGGCCGGCTATCAGGCGGAGTCGAAGGACGCCGGGTTTCCGGAAAGGCTCGAGCCGAAGCCGATCTTCCGCTATAGCGATCCGGCCCGCGGCACGATCGCGGCATCGCTGTGGCGGCTGGGGAGCGAAGGCCGTCCGAAAGCAATCCTGGCGATGGAGTTGAATCGGTCCGCCCTCAAGTCTCCCGCCGTGATGTACGAGTACAGTTCGCTGACCGCCACGCCGTTTTCTCTGACCTCCCGTGAGATGCGGTGGTCGCCGGCGGGGACGCTGTACAAGTTCAAGCCACTCCCCGACATGCGGATGCCGGAGAAGACCGCGCCGCGGCGGCTCATCCAGATGCGGGACGCCGCGAACAGATTCTCCTGCAGCGAGATCGACAAGAAGGAGCGGTGCGAGTTGCGGCTCTTGTCGCAGCCGATCCACCGCTACAAGCCGGCGGGGGGCGAGTCGGCGGACGGCGCAATGTTTCTGTTCGTCTTTGGCACCAATCCTGAAGTCGTTCTCTTCCTGGAATCGGACGGGACCGACTGGACTTACGCCGCGGGCCGCATGACAGGCGCGGAGACGGTCACGATGACGCTCGACGGCAAGACGGCCTGGGACGGCCCCCCGGTCGAAAGCGGTCCAGAATCCCCCTACACGGGGAGCGCGACCTCCATCGTCATTCCCGGTTTCACCCGGGAAGGCAACGAACTCGCCGAGTAGTTCCCTCCGCTCTCGTGGCAGCCCGGGTAGTTGGCGTTGCTGCGCCGGGTGCCACCGCTGAATGGACGGAAGCTGATCCGCGGGCCACGATTGAGTATCGTTCGATACGATTCAGGACGCGAGCATCGTCAATACTGCAAGAGACTCCTATGGCAGCAGAGTATGACATCGTCGATCTCTGGGTGGGAACCTTCGCCTCGAAGCGAGCGCTCAACGCCTACCTGAAAGAGACTCACGACGAAGACAACGAGGATGCTCCCATCTCGCCGTTCGCCCGCGACCTCGGCCAGTCGTTCTACGATCACGACTTCATGGAAGTCGGGTTTCGTACGTCTACCAAGACCCTCGAGAAACTCTGCGAAGGACACTCGTTCGTCGAGAACTTTTTACCCCAAGCGGCCGCGGCGTATCAGAAGGCAGGCCTCTCGCAGGCCAACACGCTGATCATGGTGTTCGGGAAGGAAATCGACCATCCGCAAACGATTCGCGGCGAAGGGTTCGAGCTCCACTACCTCGGCCAGTACGATACTCGACCTCCCGCGGGAGCCGGTTCGACTTCCAAGCCGCTCTTCCTGGAGATTCGCGGCGGGTCTCATGCGGTCGTAAACGGAGAAAAGCTGACGCTGGTCAAAATTACAGCGCCGGGTGCCGTCGTCGGTCACGGGGGGAGCAGTGACGACTTGCCATACATCGATCTCCCGGAAGTCAATGAAGAGATTGCCCCCATTCAGCTTCGGATCTCTCTCAACGAAAGCGGCGAATGGGTTCTCGAGGATGTCGCCGGCGGCGACAAAACGGCCTATATCGGCCGCGCGTTCAACCGTGAGAAGGTGATTCCAGGCCACGATCAGCGGTTCGGCGTCGCCGGGGTCACTCTCGCCTGGCTTCTCAGACCGCCCCGCGGCAAACGCTGAACTGGATCACGAAGTCGGGTGGTGCGATCGCTCGACCGGAAAATGGCCTTGTTCGATGCGGTCAATTCGGCAGAGGCTTGAGCAGCGAACTGACGATTTCAACTGAATCGATAAGCTTGGTCCCATGGCGGCAGGGTGGCTGGGGCGAGATGTATTTGCGTCCGGACTGGAGATCTCGACGATGGATTCGCTGCTGCTGGAGTTGTTGCGAGCTCTTGAAATGATCGGTAAGAACCACGGTGAGATTTATGACACCGAATGCCGTCAAGCAATGGGCGATGCCATCTACTTTGGATTTCTCAAGTCTACAGAGAGCTACATTGTCCCAGAGTCATTTCGACTCCTCTCAGATTCGGGCAATGCTCATGTTCGAGCCGCAATTTCCAAATACATTGAATTGGCCAATCAGGAGGCGACTGTGCTTGGGATCACCAACTTTCATGACAGGCTTGACGCATTTCAAAATGAAGATGTTTGCACTGACGGAGGACGGAACTACTACGATGACTTTTTTGGGTATTCCCGCCACGAAGACTTTGACACGTTCGGAAACGCAGTTTGCTAATGCTTCGACTCAATGTTGGGAAGGTTGAATTTTCGGAATGAGTTTCTGCGGCACAATCTCGGCGGGCCGGTGGCTGGGGTCGCAGCGTAGCGAAGCCCCCAGCCGAACGTTGCCGAGCAACCGCGTACAGCTCCGCTCCCTCAGCTGCGAGCCGAGATCACGCTCGGCAACGCTTCCCGGGGCGATCGACTCTGAAGTTTCTGCACTGCCCGTTCTGCGTGGATGACACTAGATCGCTCCACGTCCCGCGCGCCCCGGCCACCCCGCCGCTGCAGGCAATCGAAGGGACAACAAACGTGGCCTGACCACGCCCGATCCGTCAATCATTCGACGCCATTCTCAACTCGGCTCAGTGCGTTTTCCATTTCACTGAGCCCCTCATGGTGAATGCTGGCGAAGTACTTAACTGCTTGCCGCATTAACCCAATTGCACGACTGCGATCTCCGGCGACGACGAGTTGAACTCCGAGATTCCAACAGCTCAGTGCTTTCTCCGCGTCATCAGAGGTCAGCTCAAGTCTTTGCTCCAGAAGAGTTATCGCGGATACTCGATCTCCCCTCTGAAGCGCAGCCTTTGCTAGCGAGGCGAGAGCCTTGCGCTCGGCCTCCTGATCATTCCGGTCTTGTGCAATCTGTCGAATGCTGTCGAATGAACTTTCTGCCGCGGCAACATCGTCATTCGCAAGTTGCAGCTCTCCAATCGCTTGGAGCGCATCGACCTCAAATCTTGTGTAGCCAATTGCCGTTGCCTCAGCATATTGAAGCGTCGCGACCGTCCTCGCCTCATCGGTGCGCCCAACTCCTGCAAGTGCATCTGATAAATGAGCCCGAGCGAAAAACTGGAGCTGCCTATCGCCCAAGTCCGCCGCGATTCCAACAGCTGCTTCCAGCATTTCAACCGCCAGTGGAAGCTCCTGCCCTGCCTTCAGGAGGGTACTACCCAAGTTTACCATTGTGGTTGCAAGAAAGCGGGGATCGCTGAATTCACGAGCCAAGTCGAGGGCGGATCGAAAATAGTTGAGAGCCTTCGCCGGTTGCTGCGTCGTCAGGTAAGCCGATCCCAGGTTGTTGAGCGTGCTCGACTCAAGAGCCTTCATCGCCAGTTGTGGGTCGCGAGTCAGCTCAAGGCAGCGTTCCAGATGTTCCACACCACGCTGAAATTCCTTCTGCTTGAGCAGGGTCAAGCCAATATGGTGATGAGCATAGGCTTGGTCATCACGATGACCTGCCTTGGTTGCCACTTTGAGTACCCACTCCTGGCACCGGAGTGCTAGTTCCAGTTCTCCGAGTTCTCTGTATACGCGTCCAAGGTTTCCACTGTGAAGCACGACCAATCCGTTGTGTCCGAGCTTCTTCGCTGCGGCCAATCCAGCGACTAGAATCTCTGCGCGAGTGATTGGGTTGAGACGCAGATCCATCACGTGCGTCAGCCCACGCACGAACTCCGTGCACACTTCGGCGGCCGCTGTCTCATTGGAAGCGTGAGCAGAGCAGAATGAGAATCCAGCAGCGATATTTGCGCTCTCCGAATCAAACAAACGGAGCGCCAAAAACACAGACTCTCCGCGCTCACGATACAGTTCGTCGATGCGGCTACAAACATCGGCATAGTACTGAGCGTGACGAGTGTAGAATTCAGACAGGACAGGACCATCCGAAACGTCAATGATGTATGCACGGACAAGGTCGTGCAGATAGTAACGTCCTTTCGTGTTGTCCCACTCTATGAGATGGCGGCCAATCAGGACACCAAGCTGAGAGTCCGTCACATCATCCGTCTGATCCAAGGCGGCGGAAAGTCCATCCAAAGTGAAGTCAGGGAAAAACACAGCCGCCGCAGCCAGTGAACGTCTAACTGCGGATGGTAGATAAGAACAACTTACGTCCAACGCACCTCGGACGAGATTCGCCCTCTCGCCGATGCCGATCAATCGATCAACGTATTGATCAACAGAGAGATCGGGGCGAGCATTGAGTGTTCCACAAGCGATTCGAACAGCCAAAGGAAGTCCGCCGCAGATCTCGGCCAGTTGTGGGGCGAGGTCCGATGCACGTGGCGCGATTGACTGTGCGAGCACCGTCCCATCTTCAATCGGAAGTACGTCGAGCTCGAGTGTGACCGCACCAGCTAATTCGAAGCGTGACTGAGTCGTCACAATCAGCAGGCCATTCGCTGGCGGGACGAGGCCTACCACTTGTTCCGATGATTGGGCGTTCTCGGCAATGATTAGCACACGACGGCCGGCGAGGATGCTTCGGAAATCTGCCAAGCAACGGGCCGAATCGTTGCTCGCAGGGTATGTTGGACGGAAAGCGTGAATCGCCTCTACCAAGACTCGCGTCCGAGAGACGTCGTCTGACTCCATCCTCCGCAGGTCAAGATAGATTTGGCCATCGGGAAATGAGCTTTCCATCAATGCCGCAGCGTGCGTTGCGAGGGCCGACTTCCCGACTCCGGTTAACCCGTGAATTATGATGACACGTATGTTGTTGCGACTGGCAGCATCTTCGAGCAATGCAAGTTCGTTGACTCGTCCAACGAAGTCGGCAGGTGAGCCCGGTAGTTGATGCGGGACATCCGCGTTCGGCGACGAGTTCGTAGGCAGCAACTCAGTCACCCAACTAGCAAGCAGCGCCGAAAATTCCTCTCGAAGAACTGTTTGTGCCGACGCGGACTGTTGTCCAAAACGTGTCGCAAGCGCCTGCGCGAGTATTTCCCGAGCTTTAGGGCGGGTTGGGCCGTAGTGATGTTCGTGAAGATAACGATCGAGTCGATGCGCGCATTGCTCAAGCAGTGCTTGAATATTGAGCGAATGAGGCAATGGAATGTCAACGTTTCCCACTCGTCTCGTGGATGCGACACTCCCCGTCACTGGACCGATCAAGCGCAGTTCGTATTGGTTTGCGTTGGGGTACGAGCTTTCCAACTCCTCGCACCACCGATGTACGTCTGCAGCACCGATGGCATTCTCAGATGACTTTATTTGGCTGACTCGATCCCCAGCGGGGGAGCGCAGCAGGATGTCAACTTTGTCCGCGCCAAGTTGTGGTTCAAGTGCGCACTCCGTCCATTCGCCGTCATGAATCGCGTCAAGAACAGCGATTACCGCTTGAATCAAGTAGCCTCGCCCTCCCGCTTGTCCACTCATGAAATCTTTTCGCGAAGAACGGATACGTGTAAACGCGGGCTCCCTGACTCCAGATCCCGAACTCATTGCCCAACGCGGACGCATTGATTGTTACGGGATGGTGCGGCGATCAGAAGTCTGGACCAATGGGAAGCCCCAGCGAACGTCGTCAGCGTGTAACTCCCGCCGTCACTCGCCCGTCCGTTTTTGCTCCCGAGCGGAAGGGCTCTTCTTCGGAATACCGCGATGGCCCGGCCACTCGCATCTCGTGGCCTCTGAATCGGTCGTCCGTCTCCGTCCGTCGCGTGTAGGGCTCGCCCCGGGGGTTCCCTGCACGCGACGGACGGAGACGGACTCGCGTGGAATTGGATCTTCACTGACCTACCACTCTCGAATATCGCGGCCGATGTCTTGACCGGGTTGAGGGTCGGATATGAATGGGGCGAGCCCGCCGAGAGACGACGGAACCGGTATTTCGTTCCCCGGCAGGACTGGGCGTGTCTGCGCCTCCACCGCTTCACCAGAACTCGACATGGAATCCGATCTGCACCCCGAACAACAAGAACTCCTCTCCCTATTCAAACGCCCGGGAACCTGACGATGGAGCGTTTTTCCGATCAGGCCCGGCACGCAGGACTGCCACGAGACGATTGAGCGACGCTGAACCCGAATCCGATACCGAGCTCCGACCTGACGATGAAACGTTTTCCGGTCAGGCCCCCACACGCAGGGGAGCGGCGGGCCGATGGAAAGACGCAGGGCACTGGCCCCTATCCCAAACAGGAACCGCATCCATGACCAAACCGCTGACAGAACGCCAGGAAAAGTTCCTTGATGCCTTCCGGACCTACGGCATCGTCCTGATCGCGGCCAGGAAGGCGGGCGTATCCCACGAGCTGCACTACAACGCGATGCGGGTCTCGGAGACCTACCGGCAAGCCTTCGCCGCCATTCAGCAGCAGCACGCTCTCGGCCTCGAAGAGCAGGCTCGGGAGATCGCCGTCAACGGCATTCCGGAGCCGGTCTACTACGGCCGCAAACTCGTGGCGTTCAAACGCAAACACTCCGACAGCCTGCTCATCCGGCTCCTCGAAGCGAACGCCCCGGAGAAGTTCGGCCGCCCTAAGGCCCCTGCCCGCAGACGCCGCCGACCTGACGGTGGGAGGAATTTCCAGACAGGACTGGCGAGGATCCTGGCTGAGAGGCGAACCCAGCCACGCTCGGACCGTTCCACATGGAAGCGCCTCCGTCGGACTGGCCCGCCACCGGGGCAGCCCTGCCTCCCCACAGCCGAAGCCCGATGGGACGAGCTCCGAAAACTCGCCCGGCAACACGCCCGCCCGAAAACCGCTCCGCCAGCCGCGGAGGCGGAACCCTCGAAATCCCCTCGCCACTGGCGCGATCTGCGGCGAGGGCGCATCAAGGGACCGACAAGACCGGTCGCACATCAGTTCTTGGACGGGTCCCTGGACGGAAGCGCCTCCGGCGAGGGCAGGGGCCAGCCCCTGCACCCCAACAGCCCCACGCACACCCCACCCTCTCAAACACCGACCATTGGCGTCGCGGCTTCCTTTGCACAAGCCATCGACCCACGCCGCCCCGGTCCAGCGGGACGCTGGCAAAAAAAGAGGGGCAGACCCTTCGGCCTGCCCCTCTCGCATTTCACATCCGCGAAAAATCTTAGGACTCGAGGGCCTGCTGAGCGGCCGCCAGCTTCGCGATCGGAATCCGGAACGGCGAACAGCTCACGTAGTCGAGACCCAGCTTGTGGCAGAACATGACCGAGGACGGTTCGCCCCCGTGCTCGCCGCAAATGCCGAGCTTGAGCTTCTCGCGAGTGGCCCGGCCGTCCTTGCAGGCGATCTCCATCAGCCGGCCCACACCGGTCTGGTCGATCTTCTGGAACGGGTCGTCGCCGATCACGTCGTTCTCGCGGTACAGCGGAATGAACGAGCCGTAGTCGTCGCGGCTCATGCCGAGCGTCGTCTGCGTCAGGTCGTTCGTTCCGAACGAGAAGAACTCGGCCGTCTTCGCGATCTCGCCGGCAGTCAGCGCCGCACGCGGGATTTCGATCATCGTGCCGACCTGGTAGTCGACCTTCACACCCTTCTCGGCGAAGACCTTTTCCGCGGTGTCGCGGATGATCTTCGTCTGGTGATCGAGCTCGGTCTTGAAGCCGACGAGCGGGACCATGACTTCCGGATGGACTTCGACGCCGCTCTTCTTGAGATCGGCCGCCGCTTCGAAGATCGCCCGGGCCTGCATCGCGGTGATTTCCGCGAACACGATGCCGAGCCGGCATCCGCGGAAGCCGAGCATCGGGTTCGTTTCCTTCAGCTCTTCCACGCGGCGCTCGACGGTCTCCTTCGAGATCCCGACCGCCTTCGACAGGCGGTCAGCGAGACCGGCGTCGTCGTGCAGGTGGTGCTCGGAGAGGAACTCGTGCAGCGGCGGATCGAGCAGGCGGATCGTCACCGGCCGGCTGCCGAGGGCCTTGAACAGCGTCGTGAAGTCGGCCCGCTGGAACGGCAGGAGCTTGGCCAGGGCCTTCTCCCGCTGTTCCTTGGTTTCCGAGACGATCATTTCCCGGAATTCCTGGATCTTCGAGAAGAACATGTGCTCGGTCCGGCACAGGCCCACACCTTCGCAGCCGAACGCGTCGGCCAGGTGGGCTTCGTCCTGCTCGGCATTCGCCCGGACCTTGAGCTTGCGGTACTTGTCGACCCAGCCCATCAGCTGGGCGTAGCGGGTGTAGGTCTCGGACTCTTCCGGCTTCATCGTCTTCTGGACGAGGACCTGGACGATCTCGCTCGGCTTGGTCTCGACCTTTCCGCTGAAGACTTCGCCGGTGAACCCGTCGATGCTGATCCAGTCCCCTTCCTTGAGGGTCGTGCCGCCCGACGAGATCGTCCCCTTGTCGTAGTCGACGACGAGCGAACCGCAACCGACGATGCAGACCTTACCCATCTGGCGGGAGACGAGCGCGGCGTGCGAGGAGGCCCCGCCGAACGCCGTCAGGATCCCCTTGGCGACCTTCATCCCGCGAAGGTCTTCCGGGCTCGTTTCCTTACGGACGAGGATCAGCTGGACGTTGTTGTCCTTGTTGTAGAGCGCTTCCGCATCCGAGGCGTGGAAGACGATCTGGCCGGTGGCGGCACCCGGACCGGCGTTGATCCCCTTGGCGATCGCGCGGTTTTCCTTGGTCGCCTTCTTCTTGGCTTCGGTGTCGAAGATCGGCTGGAGGAGCTGGTTCAGGTCGTCCGCCGGGATGCGGCGCTTCTGGAGGGCTTCCTTCTCGGTGATCAGCCCTTCGTTGACGAGGTCGACCGCGATGCGAACGGCGGCGAAGCCGGTCCGCTTGGCGTTACGGGTCTGGAGCATCCAGACGCGGCCTTCCTGGATCGTGAACTCGACGTCCTGGACTTCCTTGAAGTGCTTTTCGAGCTTCTTGCCGATTTCGTCCAGCTCCTTGTGAGCCTTCGGCATGTCCTTGCTGAGGGTCTCTTCGATGCGGAGCGGGGTGCGGATACCGGCGACGACGTCTTCACCCTGAGCGTTGATCAGGTAGTCGCCGCAGAAGCCCGGGGTCCCGACGGCACAGTCGCGGGTCAGGCCGACGCCGGTCGCACAGCCGTCGCCGAGGTTACCGAACACCATCGCCTGGACGTTGACGGCCGTACCCCACTCGTGAGGGATGTTGTACATGCGGCGATAGACAATCGCCCGGTCGTTCATCCAGCTGCTGAACACGGCGCCGATGCAGCCCCAGACCTGCTCCATCGGATCGGTCGGGAATTCCTTGCCGGTGTGCTTCTTGATGACCGCCTTGTACTCGGCAACCAGTTCCTGAAGCTGGGCGGCGGAGAGCTCGTTGTCGAACTTCACGCCCGCCTTCTCGCGCTTGTGCTCGAGGAGCTCTTCGAAGTGGTCCGGGTCGGTCTTGGTCTGGGGCTTGAGGCCCATGACGACGTCGCCGTACATCTGAATGAAGCGGCGGTAGCTGTCCCAGGCGAACCGCTCATCGCCCGACTTCTTGGCGAGGGAGATGACGGTCTCGTCGTTCATCCCGATGTTGAGGACGGTGTCCATCATCCCGGGCATCGACTCGCGGGCGCCCGAGCGGCACGAGAAGAGGAGCGGGTTGGTCTTGGAGCCGAACTCGCCCCCCATGACCTTTTCGACTTCCTTGAGGGCCGCTTCGACCTGAGCCTTGAGCTCCGGGGGATACTTGCGGTCGTTGGCGTAGTAGTAGTTGCAGACCTCGGTGCCGATCGTGAACCCGGCCGGAACCGGCAGGCCGATGTTGCACATTTCCGCCAGGTTCGCGCCCTTGCCACCCAGCTCGGCCTTCATCTTGCCGTTGCCTTCTCCCTTTCCACCGGAAAAGGAGTACACATACTTCGTCGCCATCTTCTGTTCCTACTGGCTAAACTCTTGTCGATATGGAACTTACAGCAAAGGCGCGGGTGACGGCCGGCGCTGCGCGGAACCTCAGCGGATACTTCCGCTTGGAGGTTCCGCGGGACGGTAGCAGTCGCCCTGCGAATCTTCAAGGAAACGCTTCGTCGGGCGACAGGGGCCGCCCGTGGTGGATTGGACGGTTCCCAGTACGAAAGCGCCTCCGGCGGGCTGGCCTGCTACCAGCTTTCGCCCTGCACCCGAACAGGGCTTAGTCCGCGCCGAGAGCCCGATCCAGATTGAAGGCGGCACTGATCAGCGCGAGGTGGGTGAACGCCTGGGGGAAATTGCCGAGGGCTTCCCCGCTTGGTCCCGTCTGCTCCCCGTAAAGGCCGAGATGGTTTCCGTATCCGAGCATCTGCTCGAACAGCAGCCTCGCTTCCGCCAACCGCTTCCGGTCGGTCCGGCCGGCCCGAGTCAGGGCTTCGACCAGCCAGAAGCTGCACATGTTGAAGGTCCCCTCCGAGCCCTTGAGGCCGTCGTGCGTCGCTTCGAAGTCGTAGCGGTACACAAGGCCGTCCGCCGCGAGGCCCCCCTTCCTGGCCGGCCGGCGGATCGCATCGACCGTCGCCAGCATCCGCGGATCATCCGGGGCCATGAAGAACGTCAGCGGCATCAACAGGAGCGACGCGTCGAGGTTCTCGGCCCCGTAGGCCTGCACGAACGACTGGGCCTTGTCGCTCCACCCCTGCTCCATCACCTGCTCATAGATCGTATCGCGGGCCGCCAGCCAGACGGCCCGGTCCGCGGGGAGCGACCGCTTGTCCGCGAGGCGGAGCCCCCGGTCGAGGGCGACCCAGCACATGAACCGGGAGTAGACGTGGTCCTTCTTCCCTCCGCGGGTCTCCCAGATGCCGTGGTCCGGCTGGTCCCAGTTCTCGGCAACCCAGTCGACGAGATGGCGGAGGTGCCGCCAGGAGTCGTAGCTGACAGGGCGAGCGTACTTGTTGTGGAGATAGACGGCGTCCATCAGTTCGCCGTAGAGGTCGAGTTGAAGCTGACCGTGGGCTCCGTTGCCGATCCGGACGGGGCGCGAGCCGCAGTAGCCCTCGAGGTGCGGGAGCTCGATCTCGGTGAGGTCGGTCTTGCCGTCGATCGTGTACATGAGCTGCATCGGCCCGTCGCAGCTCGAGCGTTCTTCGTGGAACCGCTCGGAGAGCCAGTGCAGGAACCGCGTCGCCTCTTCTGTGAAGCCGATCCGGAGAAAGGCGTAGACCATGAAGGCGGAGTCGCGGATCCAGGTGTAGCGGTAGTCCCAGTTCCGCTCGCCGCCGATCCGTTCGGGGAGGCTCGTCGTGGGGGCGGCGACCATCGCGCCGGTCGGCTCGTAGGTGAGGAGCTTGAGGGTGAGGGCGGACCGCTGGATGACTTCACGCCAGCGGCCGCGGTAGGTGCACTTGGTCAGCCAGCGATGCCAGTAATCGACGGTTTCGCGGAAGAGCTGTTCCGCTTCGCCGGTGCCAGGGCAGTGATGGGCACTCGCGTCGCGGTCGAGGAGGCGGAGTACGAAAGTGGCGGTCTCTCCTTCGGTGAGGGTGAACTCGGCGGCGATCCCGTCTCCTTCCGCGCCGCGGGGGCCTCGATCGAGCTGACGGAGCGGGATCGACGAGGCGAGGCCGACCGACATCTCGGCGCTGTCGAAGCGGGCTCCCCGTTCGCTGGTTGTGGTGGTGTGGGTGGCGCGGCCGTAGTCGAAGGCGGGTTGGCAATCGAGGCGAAAGGGCATCGTGCCGCGGACGACGCGGACGCGGCGGATGAGTTGATCGGGGGAGGGGCCGGCGGTGGGACCGACGGGCATGAAGTCTTCGACCTGGCCGACGCCGTCGGGGTGGAGGAAGCGGGTGACGAGGACGTTGGTATCGGGCCAGTAGAACTGTTTGTGGCGAACGCCGTTGTGCGGGGGGGCGATCTGGAAGCGTCCTCCCTTTTGGTCGTCGAGGAGGGCGCAGAAGAGGCTGGGGGAGTCGAAGCGGGGGAGGCAGAGCCAGTCGATGGAGCCGTCCATCCCGACGAGGGCGGCGGTGCGGAGGTTTCCGATGAGTCCGTAGTTCTCGATCGGCTGATACGGCATGGCAGGTGTCTCCCAAAGGCCGGGAAAACCACTGCACACCGTGCGCCAAAAACCCGGGTCCAGGGGCGGAGCTCCTGGCCGCCGGAGGCTCTTTCGTCGTGGAACCGTCCAGTTCACAACGGACGCGGCCTACTGGGCCACGGGCGCCGCATCGCTCTCAGAACGAACCCCAACACCGGGAGGCTGAATGGCGACCACCTTCAGGTCGTCCAGCAGCACGTCACCGAGCCCGCGGAGCTCGAACAGCAGGACGAATTCCCGAGCGTCGCGGGCCTCACTGACGAGTTCGAACGTCTGCCACTCGCCGGCGGGGGTCGGATTGCGGAACCGGAGTCCGCGCGAGGCGCCGTCGAGGGTGTTCGAGATGACGAGGCCGTCGCTGGCGGGGTCGATCGACTGCGGGATGCGGAGCTTGCCCGAGACGTGAATGAGCTGGCCGGGCTGGGCGACCAAGACGGGGCTCTGCAGCTGGACGTAGGGGCCGGTCGTGGAGAGGGTGATCGCTTCGTTGTCGCGGCTGCCGAGGGGGGCGCCGGTTCCGGCGGTGAGGCGGAGGCAGGAGCGGCCCGTGGCGCCGGCGGGACGGAGTTCGACGGCGGTGCGGATGGTGTCGGGGAGATCCCCTTCGCGGCGGCTCCAGCCTTCGGCGACCATCTGGTCGAGGGACTCGAAGCCGCGGACGGTCAGGAGGGTCTGGCTGTGCGGGGGGCCGGAGCCGAGGCGGGCCATCATCTGCCAGTGCTGCGGCAGCGACTGAAAGGCGGCCGTGTGCGGATTGGCGACCGGAGAGGAGAAGCGGGCGACGGCGTTCTCCCAGTGCTTGCGCTGGATGTCGCGGGTCAGGGCCAGGACCGCGCGGGAGTACTCCTGGGCGCCGTTACAGCTTCCGTTGGCGAGGTTCTGGCGAGCCTGTTCGAGCATCGATTCTGCGTAGTCGAATCGGAGAGAAGCATCCCGGACCGCGGGGGCGACGAACTCGATTTGACGATGGACGTCCCGGACGCGGGCGAGCTTGAGGGTGGCGAGTTCGATCCAGCTTTCGGCGGCGGAGCGGCGGATCTGCTGGATCTGGCGTTCGACGGCGTCGTACACCTCGCGCTCGTGCGAGATGAGGATGTAGGCGAACTGGTCGAACTTGCGGAGGGTGATCTCGGTGCCGCCGGGGACCTGCTTGAGGGTGACCGGCTCGATCTTGGTGGCGGTGAGGGTCCAGGCCTTCTGGACGTCGCGCTTCACGAACAGATGCAGGTCGTCGACCGCCATCCGGCCCGGCTGGAACTGGCCGTTCTCTTCGAGCCAGTTCACGATCACGAGCATCCCGAACTCGCTGTCGATGACGGTGGCCCGGATCTCCTGTTCGACCTGGGCAAGGCGGCCGGTCGGCTGGACCCGCATGGCGGTGTCCCAGCGGGAGGCGATCGACGAGGGGAGTTTGCCCTTGGACTTGCCGCCCGCTGCGGTCGGCGCCCCTTGCATCCCCCGGTCGGGACCGATCTGAATGGGAGCGGTTCCCGCCACCTTGCCGGTCGCCAGCCAGGGCTCCAGCAGGCGGACGTGAAGGTTCATCAGCTTGAGGGCGTGGCGGGTCTCCTCGCTGAGGGGGTTGCGGTTCCAGTAGCCGATCGCCTTGTAGCCGGCGGTCAGGGCGGTATTGCCGAGGAGGAACACCTGCTCGGGTTCGATCCGGGGGCCCTGGGCCGGGTCGTGCTGGAGGTCGTCCGCCGGCTCGAGGGGGACCAGCGTGAACATCCCCTTGCCGGGGAGGCTGAGCCGCTGCTTCCGCTCGAGGTGATCCCCGAGTTCGCGAGGGGTCTGCATCGAGCCGAGGATGAACCGGCTCGATCCGAGGAGGGACAGTTCGCGGTGGAACTCCCGCTCGCGGCCGGTGACGTCGGCCAGGATCGGGCGGGGATGCTGCTGGTCGGCGTCGCGGACCTGTTCGATCCAGTCGGTGACTTCGGGGAGCGCCGTCCCCGGGATGCGGACGTCGAGCATCCAGAAGTCGATCGGCGCGGTGGCGGCTCCGAACGGCGGAAGCCCCTGCTGGTCGGCATCGGCAGCGAGCCGCGGAGGAGAGGCGGTGACCCCGATCCCCTTGGCGGCGAACTCGCGGAGCAGCACTTCGTCGTCGTAGCGTTCGACCCAGGCGACGTTCGCACCGGTCTCCTGGAACTGCTCGACCGTTTCGTGGTGGTAGGGGACGAACAGCGGCACGAACGGGCGGCCATCCTTCGTGATCCGGTTGTCGCCGATCCGGATCCGGGAGAATTTTGCGGTCGATTCCGCTTCGGCTTCGCGCTCGACGGCCTGGCTCCCCTGGAGGGGAACGACGGGGCCGACCGTCAGGTCATCAAACAGGATCGCGGTCGACCCGGCGTCGATCCGGGACTTGATCACGACCGCTTCGACGTAGACGTCGCGAGTCTCGAGGTCCGACTGCTGCTTGAGCTGCGGGAGCAGCAGATGCCGCAGCCGCTGCAGGACCTGCTGGAAGGCCCGGTCGTCGGGACGACACTCCAGCTTCTTCCACTGGGGGGAGGTGAGCTCGTACCGGGTGCCGGGGATATCCGCCACGAGGGGCTGATTCGTCCGGGGATCGATCTGGTTCGGAAACCGGAGCCGGCAGTAGACCGCGACGCTGGGGTGGGTCGAGCGGACCCACAGCGACAGGCGGGTCTCGTCGAGCCGGAGGGTCGGCGGGACCGGGCAGACGAACTCGACATCCGTGCCAGTGTGGCCGGCGGTCAGCTGGAAGAGCTCGGCCCCCGTTCCCTCACGCGGTCCGTCCGGTCCGGTGAGGATATCGTGGCGGTCGATCCGGGGACGCTGGCCGCCGGAGGAGAGAGTCCACTCGGTCTTGGGGCCGTCGAACGAAGCGTGGTGGTCGGCCGCCTGCAGCCAGAGGGGAAAAGCGAGCACCCACAGCGCGCAGCGGATCCCGAGTCCTCGCGGAAATGCGAGTCCCGACAGGGCTCGTAAGACCTGTTTGCCGCGTCGCACGCGCATCAACCGTCCCTGGATCGCGCAGCGCCTGGATCATCCGTAATCCATGCAATCTCGGCAGTTTCGGGAATCGACAGAATCGTCGCAATCCCACCTTCAGTTCGGGGATTCCGGACATTCCCCCTTTGCCGAACGCCGGGCCGGTTTTCGGAGCGATTGCCCCAACCTCACCAACCGGATCACCTTAACTGATTATTCCTCAATAGGTTGCAGAACCCATCCGGCAGAATCGGCGCATCCGTCACAGGCGGAACGCTGTCGCCTGCGTCAGGGATTTCGCTGCAAGTGGCGACGGGGGCGGAGTTTCCAGGGGGGCGTTGCTTTCCGTCAACGTCCCCTCAATACTCGAATTCCCGACCTCGGCCGTCGGCCTGAAAGTCAGTGGCCGCCACTGCCCCTCTTGCGAGAACGGGCCCCTGTGATGATTCCTCCTTCCCGCCTCCCGGAGCTTCGCCACGACGAGGTTCCGCGCGAAATGATCGAGCTGGGCAAGCGGATCGCAGCCCTGCCGGAGGAGCATTACGCCGAGTTCAACGAGCCGTACGTCCAGGCGGTCGAGGCGATCAAGCGCCGCAAGCGGATCCTGTCGCTGGTTCAGGAAGCCCTCTCGCAGCTCCGGCTCGACATCAAGTACCTGATGTTCGACCTGGAAGTGACCCGCAAGGAACGGGACGACCTCCGCCGGCAGCTCGACGAGATCCAGGCGGACGATCGGTAGGGATCGCCCATCGGCTTAGGAAGGGCGTTGCTGCAGCGGGCCAGACTGCACAAGCGGACCGGACAAATCCCGAGGCCCGTCCGTTGACCGCTCCGTCTCGCCAGAGACTACCATGCCCCCGGTTCGACTACGGACACCGGGAACTCACGACTTCATGCTGCGTCTGACTTTCGACGACAACGGCACCTCTCACGGCGACCTGCGGCTCCAGTTCGGGACCTTCTCTCGCGTCGGAGACAGCTACTACCTCGCCCAGGATCCGGGGATCCGCCCCGACGACACTTCCCCCGAGAAGGTCCGGCTCGTCCTCGAACAGCTCCTCGAACAGTGGGAAGAGCGGCTGAAGCTCCTCGTCGAGTCGGAGACGGTCTACCTGCCGTTCGAATTCGCCGACGAGTACACCGGCTGGCTCCGCTGCCGGATGGAAGAGAACGACGTGCTGATCGATATCGGCTGGTCGATGCTCCCCGGCTACTCCGTGAAGCCGACCGAGTTTCACCTGCATCCCTACAAGGTGACCGACTTCGATCCGATCCCCGACGCCGGTGAACAGCAGATCGCCTACGCCGACCTCATTGCCGCCATCGAAGCCAACCGCAAGGACATCCTCGACCTCCACCCCCCGCCGATCGATCCGACGCCGATCTTCGAACACTACCGCGGCAGCTACGGTTCCGAACTGCTGACCGTCGCCGTCTCGCACCTCAACGTCTTCGGACTGCTGCGGCATGAGCCCCGCGACTTCGAATCGCTCCGGAGCGCCCTCGGCCTCCAGCGGCGGCCGGCGATCGTCCTGCTGACCGCCCTGCGGGCGATGGGCCTGATCCGCGTCGACTCGCAGGACCGGCTCAGCCTCACCCCGCAGGCGCGATACCACCTCCCCCCCGGCAGCGCGTTCGATATCGGTGACTACCTCAGCCTCTCCGCCACCAGCCCCGGCGTCCTCGAGATGGCGGAACGGCTCCGCTCGAACCGCCCCAAGGAGAACTCCGGCGCCGGGACCGCCTTCATTTACCGCGACGGGACCGCCTCGGCGATGGAGAGCCAGGAGCTGGCCCGCCACTTCACCCTCTCGCTGGCCGGCCGGGCCAAGAACGTCGCCCCCGTCCTCGCCGAAGCGGTGAAGCTCGAAGGAGCCCGGACACTGCTCGACCTCGGCGGCGGGACCGGGATCTATTCGATCGCGTTCCTCAAGCGGAACCCGAACCTGACCGCGACCGTCTACGACCGCCCCGAAGTCCTCAAAGTCGCCGAAGAATTCCGCACCCGCTACGGCGTCGAAGACCGGCTCGATCTCGTCGACGGAGACATGTTCGCCGACGAGTTCCCCAAAGCGGACGTGATCCTCCTCTCGAACATCCTCCACGACTGGGACGAGCCGGAGTGCGAGACCCTGATCCGCAAGTGCGCCGCCGCCCTCAAACCGGGGGGACGGATCCTCGTCCACGACGTCTTCCTCCACGACTCGCTCGACGGCCCCCTCCCGACCGCCCTCTACTCGGCCGCCCTGTTCACGCTGACCGAAGGCCGGGCCTACAGCGTCGCCGAATACCGCCAGTGGCTCGAAGCCGCCGGCCTGACCGTCACCGGGCCGACACCGACGCTCGTCCATTGCGGCGTGCTGGAGGCGTTTGATCAGCGGGGCGACACCTGGCGGATCGGAAACGCTTCGATCGCCTGAGACTGTCGGTCGCGACGCGGTTTGCCGATAGAGCGGGTACTGATCGGAAAGGCCTCCGGCGGGCAGGAGCTCCGCCCCTGCACCCGGGTGGCCGATTGGTGCTGGGCTGCGCAAACAGCGCCCAGCCGGCGTGTTCTTTTTACGATTTCCCGAACGTGGTCTCGCGACCGAAGTTGGGGCGCCGCGTCTGACGCGAGCCTCGCCGCCGGATTCGGTACAATTCCGAATTGGTCCCGAACGATTCGGCCCCCCTTCCCCTGATCCTTTCCCGCTCGTACGGACTCATGAGCGAAGCTCCCAGCACGATGACTGAAACGGCACCGGCGCGCCCGTTCGCCCACCTCCACTGCCACACCCACTACTCGCTGCTCGACGGCGCCAGCAAAATCCCGGACCTGGTCAAAAAGGTCAAAGAACTCGGGATGAACTCCTGCGCCATCACCGACCATGGCAACCTCTACGGCGCCCTCGAGTTCTACACCAAGTGCAAGGATGGCGGGGTCAACCCGATCCTTGGTTACGAAGCCTACATCGCCCCCGGACACCGCACCGACCGCAGCGCGTCGCGCATGAAAGACGCGACGTTCCACCTGACGCTGCTGGCTATGAACGCGACCGGCTTCAAGAACCTCTCGCGGATGGCCTCGAAGGCGTATCTCGAAGGGTTCTACTACAAGCCCCGCATCGATAAGGAACTCCTGCAGCAATACAACGAAGGGGTCATCTGTCTCTCGGGCTGCGCTTCCAGCGAGCTGTCTCGGCTCCTGCTCGGCGGTGAAAAGGAGCGGGCCGAAGACCTCGTCAAATGGTACGTCGACCTGTTCGGCGACCGGTTCTACATGGAGATCCAGGACGGCGGCGTCGAGATCCAGCAGTCCTGCGCCGAAGCGACGATCGAGATGGCGGACCGGATGGGGCTCCCCCTCGTCGCCACGAACGACGCGCACTACCTCTGCCAGACCGACTCGGCGATGCACGACGTGCTGTTGTGTGTGAACACAAAGGCTCGAGTGACCGACGAAAACCGGATGAAGATCAACACCGATCAGCTCTTCATCCGCTCCCCCGAACAGATGTACGCCGCCTTCCCGAACCGGGCCGAGGCGGTCGCGCGGTCGCAGGAGATCGCCAACCGCTGCAATATCGAGCTCGACCTCAAGACCCGCCACTACCCGGTCTTCGCCCCCCCTCCTCCGCTGACGGACAAGGAATACCTCCGCGAAGTCGCCTACGACGGCATGAAGTGGCGGTACGGCGAGAACCCCGAACAGAAGTTCGTCGACCGGCTCGAGTTCGAGCTGGGCGTCATCAACAAGATGGGGTACGCCAGCTACTTCCTCATCGTGTGGGACTTCGCCCGGTTCGCCCGGTCGAACGGCATCCCCTGCACCGCCCGTGGTTCGGCGTGCGGCGCCATCGTGGCGTATCTCCTCGGGATCAGCGACGTCTGTCCCATCGAGTACGACCTGCTCTTCGAACGGTTTCTCGATCCCAGCCGTACGGAAGCGCCCGATATCGATATGGACTTCTGCCGTGACCGGCGGGAAATGGTCCTCAACTACGTGAAGGAGAAGTACGGGGTCGACAACGTCGCCCAGATCGGGACGTTCGGCACGCTGAAGGCGAAGGCGGCGATTCGGGACGTGGCCCGCGCGCTGGGGGTCGACCTCAAGCGGGCCGACGAAGTCGCGAAAATGATCCCCGAGACCCTCAACATCAAGATCACGGAGGCGATCGAGGAGAACCCCGAGCTCAAGCAGCAGTACCAGTCCGACCCGCAGACGAAGGAGCTGGTCGACTTCGCGATCGCGATGGAAGGGCTCGCCAAGAGCGCCGGCACCCACGCGGCGGGCGTGGTCATCGCCGACAAGCCGCTCATCGAGTATGTCCCGCTGCAGAAGCTGTCGGGGAAAGAGGACATCCTCACCCAGTGGACCGAGGTCGAGAAGGCCGGTCTCTTGAAGATGGACTTCCTCGGGCTGCGGAACCTGTCGATCCTCGACAAGGCGGTCCAGAACGTCAAAAAGCACCGCGGCGTCGACATCGTCCCCAAGGATCTGCCGCTGGATGACCGCGAGACATTCGCGCTCCTGCAGCGCGGGGAAACGAAAGGGATCTTCCAGCTCGAGTCGGGAGGGATGCGCGATCTTCTCACGAAGATGAAGCCCGACAAATTCGCGGACATCATCGCGACGTCGGCCCTCTATCGCCCCGGCCCCCTCGAAGGGGGGATGGTCATGACCTACGTGAACGTGAAGCACGGCCGCGAGCCGGTGCCGACCGTTCACCCGATCGTCGACGGCGTCCTGGACGAGACCTACGGGGTCATGGTCTACCAGGAACAGGTCATGCGGATCCTCAACCGCCTCGGCGGGGTGGAACTCGCCAAGTCGTACCAGTGCATCAAGGCGATCTCGAAGAAGAAGTACGACATCATCGCCAAGTACAAGGAGCAGTTCCTTGAGGGCGCCGAGAAGAACGGGATGCCCCGCCAGCAGGCGGACGACATCTTTTCGCTGATCGAGAAGTTCGCGGGTTACGGCTTCAACAAGTCGCACTCGACCGCCTACGGGGCGATCGCCTATCAGACCGCCTACCTCAAGGCGCACTACCAGCAGGAGTTCATGGCCGCGCTCCTCAGCTGCGGCATGGAGTCGAGCGAGCGGATCGCGGAACACACCGACGACTGCCGCCGGATGGGGATCGAGATCCTCGCCCCGGACGTCAACCAGAGCGGCGTCGAGTTCACCGTCGTCGTCAGCGAGGTCCCGATCGCGTCGGAGGGGGACTCGAAGTCCAAGAAGAAGAAAGCCGCGGAAGGGGCCGACGCTCCGACGACGAAGACCGTTCGCAAGGTCGCCTTCGGGATGGGGGCGATCCGCGGCGTCGGCGAAGGGCCGGTGAAAGGGATCGTCGAGGAGCGCGAACGGGGCGGCCCATTCAAGGACATCTTCGACCTCTGCGAGCGGGTCGACGGCAAGGTTCTCCCCAAAGGGGCGGTCGAACTCCTCATCAAGGCGGGAGCGCTCGACTCGTTTGGCCCCAACCGGGCCCAGCACATGGCGGCGGTCGACCGAGCGATCCAGGCCGCCTCGTCGAAGCAGCGGGACAAGGCCCGCGGGCAGAAGAACCTGTTCGACTTCGGAGCGAAGCCCGCCGCCGGCGAGCCCGCGCCGGTCGACGTCTCCCTCCCCCCGGCGGATGACTGGAACTACAGCCAGAAGCTCGCCTTCGAGAAGGAAGTCATCGGCTTCTACCTGACGGCCCACCCGCTCAACGAGTTCTCGGAGCAGCTCCAGGCGTTCACCCAGCACCAGGTGAAGGACCTGCGGGACATCGGCGACGGCAAGGACGTCCTGATCGGCGGGATGGTCTCTTCCATCAAGAAGGCGGCGACCAAGAAGCCGAGCCGCAACGGGCACAGCAAGTACATCAACTTCGATCTCGAAGACCCGACCGGAGTCGTCCGCTGCATCCAGTGGCCCGACGACTTCGCCCGCGACGGAGACAAGGTCGTTCCCGAGGCGATCCTGCTGATCCGCGGGCGGATCGATCTCCGGAGCCGCGAGCCGAACATCATCGTCAACAAGCTGATGACGCTCGAGCAGGCGGAGCGGGAGTTCACGAAGCAGATCCTGATCAAACTCCGCCGCGGCTATCACACCGAGGACGACATGCGCCGCGTCCGGGATGTGATCTCGGGCAATCCGGGCAAGACTCCGATCCTGTTCGTCCTCGAATCGTGGGAAGACAAGCCGGCGAATGGCCGCGGGACGAACGGCCATGCCGGCAACGGACACGCGAATGGCCACGCCACAAACGGGAACGGAGCCGCGAACGGGATTGCCGCCGAGACGACGCGGAGCCGGTACAAGTGTTACCTGACCACCAAGGCGACTGTCGCCGCGACCCAGCAGCTCAAGGATGGCCTGATGAACCTGCTCGGCCCCAAGGGGTTCCTGTTCCAGGGGAGCCAGCCAGGGGGCAAGAGCGGCGACAGCAATGGCGGTGGGCACTGAGCCGGAAGAAGCGGGCGACCGTCGTGGGATGACTCAGGAAACGGCCGCGGCCTCAGGCTCGCGGCCCTCTCTCTCCCGGAGCCATTCCTGCCACCGACGATGGCGGTGACGGTAGAAGGCCCTTGCGAAGAGCCACACGAACGGCGTCAGCACGGCCGCCTCGAGGTCGACCCGGTCGGTGTACCGCGTCCCTCCCGCGCCGTCCGGCTCGAGCGTCATGCGGTGCCCCCACAGCCGGATCATCCCCCCCTGCTCGCGGGTCTTGATGATCCGCCGCTCCGGATCGACCTCGACGAACCGGATGTGGTGCGGCATCCAGAGCCCGAAGTCGAACAGCCGGAGCCGGAGCGTGTAGTTCGCGTCCTTCTGCATCAGCGTTTCGGGCCAGGTCTCGCTGCCCTGGAAGGACATCATCCCCCGGGTGATATAGAGGAACGTCTCCTTCCGCAGCAGCAGCCCCCAGACACGCTCCGGAGCGGCGGGGAAGGTCGACGTCACCTGGAGCCGGGCCCCATCAACGACGCAGCCGAGGAGCATCCCCGCGACAGCGCACTGGACGAAGGCCCGGGCCAGCCACCACGCAATCGATTCGGGCGGCACCGGCACGGCGGCGAACGTCCAGAGGGCGGCCGGGAGGAGTGCCGCCAGAAAGATGCCGAGTCCAAACAGGAGCCCGCCCCGCACCCGCGGCGGGAAGTTCGTCCGGCTCCGGAGGACGAGGTACGTTCCGGCGAACAGCGCCGCGGCGGTGAGCGGAGGGACCACCCGGACGAGCCACGACGTCGTCTCGACCGGGCGGAGCGGAATGACCTCAGGCCATCGTCCGGCGGGCGGCAACAGCCAGGTGAGCAACCGGCCCATCTGCCAGAAGGACATCGCCGAGACCATCGTCCCCGAGAGCCAGCGGCCCCACCACGGGAAGCTCCGCCCCGCCGGATCGGAACCGGAGAACGCCATCGGATCGGCAGCAGCAGACAGCTCGGAGTTCATGACGGCCGTGTTCGAGTGGACCGCGGACATCGCGCCGCGGTCGGAGGAGAGTCGCACGATCCGCAGCCTATTCGTCGCCAGCGCTGCCGTCGCCGCTGCGGAACTGGAGGGACGCGGCAACGGCGAGCTCGTCGCACCGTTCGTTCTCCGGATGGCCTGTATGGCCCCGGACCACGGTGAAGCGGACGTCATGCCGGGCGAGCAGTTCGTCGAGCCGCTGCCAGAGTTCGACGTTCTTGACCGGCTTCCACTGGTTCCCTTCTTTCCGCCGCCAGCCGTTCCGCTTCCAGCCGGGCATCCACTCGAGCGAGCCCTTGGCGACGTACTGGCTGTCGGTCACGACCTCGACGGCGGACCGGGACTTGAGCGCGGCGAGCCCTTCGATGACCGCCTGCAGCTCCATCTGGTTGTTCGTGGTGTTCGCCTGGCCGCCGGACGATTCCCGCTCCTTGCCGGTGGCGGGGTGGCGGAGAATGAAGCCCCAGCCCCCCGGGCCGGGATTGCCGCTGCACGCGCCGTCCGTAAAGAGCTGGACGAACGGGAGCCCGCCGGACGCGGGAACAGCGGGAGGGGCCGAATCGGAATCCGTCATGGTCGCCCCTCGGACGAAGCCGGCGCGACGGGCCGGCGGATCTTCTTGATCGCGATTGCTGACCACTCGCAGGCGAGAGGACGCGGGGCCGGGACAACCCGGCGCGGCGATCCGTCCGGCGAGCGGCGCGGACCTGCCGGATTCCTGTAAGACGCGGGAGCCCGGGAGAGCCGATCGGCCCGAGAGACGCTTACCGTTCGCGGAAGACGATCCGCCCGCGGGTCAGGTCGTACGGAGAGATCTCCACCTTGACCTTGTCACCCGGCACAATACGAATGAAGTTCTTCCGCATGCGGCCCGACACGTGAGCCAGGACGATGTGGCCGTTGTCCAGCTTCACGCGGAACTGCGTGTTGGCGAGCGCCTCGACGACGCTCCCTTCCATCTCGATGCCACCTTCTTTCGACATGCACCTCTCCCGCTCCTGGAGTCCAGGAGTCCCCGAATAAAACCGCACGAGACCAGACGCACGGGCTCCCCCGACCTCTGGCTTAAACCTGTCTGACCTGGCGAAGCAGCGGAAGGGAACCGGGCAGTATATCCGCGGTTCCCGGCAACGGCAAACGGCGGCGGCCCCGCGGGCCTCCCCCGGGGGCGTCCCATCTCCCCTCCCCTCAGGCAGTTCCGACGGCGGACTGCGCAAGGGGGAGCTGGACGACGAACCGGCTCCCCTTCCCGACCTCGCTCGAAACCTCGACTCCCCCCTGAAACACCTCGACCAGGTGTTTCACGATGGCGAGCCCCAGCCCCGTCCCCCCGGCGGCCCGCGAGCGGGCTTTGTCGACCCGGTAGAACCGCTCGAAAATCCGGAGCAGGTGCTCGCGGGGGATCCCGACGCCGGTGTCCTCGACGACAATCTCCGCCCGGTCTCCGGAGCCCAGGGCGCAGACCTCGACCTCCCCGCCTGGGGGGGTGTAGCTGATCGCGTTCCGGACCAGGTTATTGAGGATCGTCCGGACCCCGTCCGGATCGGCCAGAACCGTCAGGTCGGGCTCGACCTGGTCCGCCGTCAGCCGGACCTGCGCCTGATCGGCGACGGGGCGGTGGGCCGCGACACATTCCCGGATCAGGGGGGCGAGCGGCACCTCCTGGATCTCGAAGGCGTCGGAGTCCGACTCGATCCTGGCCAGCCGGAGCATGTCGAGGATCAGCGTCTGGAGCCGCTCCGCCTGCGTGAGGATCTGCTCGAGGAACCCGCGGTTGTTCTCGGAGTCGTCGATCGCCCCGTCGAGGAGCGTTTCCGTAAAGGCCTGGATCGAAGTCAGCGGGGTCTTGAGCTCATGCGAGACGTTGGAGACGAACTCCCGCCGCATCCGCTCGAGGCGGCGGAGCTCGGTGACGTCGTGCGCCACCGCGAGGATCCCCTGCCCCAGTTCCTCGGGGAGCGGGACGGCCGAGACGGCGACGATCCGCTTGCGGCGGGCGATCGCGATCTCGCGGCGGACCGGCTGGCGTTCCTTGAGGACCTCGGAGGCCATCTCCTGGAGCGCGAGGTTCCGGATCGATTCCCAGGCGTAGCGGCCGAAGGCGTCGCGGGAGGCGATGTCGAAGAACCACTGCCCCGCCACGTTGACGTACCGCAGCCGCTCGTCGGCATCGATGACGAGGACCCCCTCCTGCATCGTCCCGAGCACCCCCTGGAGGAGGGTCGAGTCCTGTTCGAGGACCTTCTGGCGGCGTTCGAGCTCATCGACCCGCTCGCAGGCGGCGCGGCTGAGGCGAACGACCGATCGGCCGGCGCTGTCAAGTTCGGACTCGCCGGTGAGCCAGTTGATCGCCGGGACGTCGCGGGTCCGGTCCGGCAGGCGGACGTCGGACTCGACCTGATTCGCGAGCTGCTCGATCTCGGAGGAAATCGCGAGCACGTCGCGGCCCCACCAGGCCGAGAGCCCGACCGCGGCCGCGGCGGTAAGCACGCCGCTCACGATCCAGACCCACGAGAAGCCGTCCCGGATCGCGAACGCCGCGAGAGCGATCGCCGCCGGAACGGCGCTCACCGCGAAAGTCCGCTGAAACAGCCGGGATTGGAAGAGCGGGACGGGCATCGACGAAGGGAGGGGAGACCACGCGGGGAGTCGTCTGGGGAGGGACCGATCCACGACCGGGACTGGAAGGACTTCCCGAGAAGTATGACAGGAAGATGTTGAGGCCCGGTAAAGATTTCAGGCGGAATGCGGAGGCGTCCGCGGTCGGCCGCCCCGCGACCTCATAAAACGAAAAAGGGTTGGCCGAAGCCAACCCTGTGTCGGAGCGGAGGACCGCGCGACGGCCGACGACCTTAGAAGTCGTCTTCTTCGGCGTGTTCTTCGCCGAGACCGGCCAGGACGGAGGCGTCCACCGGACCGTGATCGTAGCAGTCTTCATCGTGCCAGAGCGGAAGGCCGGCGGCGTAGCGGGCGGCCAGCATGCGGACTTTATCTTCCGATCCGGGTTTCGCGTTGGTCGGGGTCAGCGGATCAACTCCCAGGGCGCAGAAGTCTTCGACTTCGTACTCCCCTTCCGCTTCATCCATGCTCAGTTCCGTTCCGATGGCCAGATCGAGATCCGGATCCACTTCGAAATCGAAATCCATTGCAAACTCCTTAATCAAGAGACAGCAGAATTAGGTGTGGCACCCGGGAAAAACCACGTCTTCGATGCAGCGTGCTGTCCTTGCAGAGTTCCCACAGCGCCAGCCGGAGGCTGGGCGAATCCTTCGCGTCGAGGTGGGGCAACTGAAGTCGAAAACAGGCGGGCTTGGCTGAGGCAGGTCGTCAACCGGGCGAGGCAGATTTTTCGCCGAATGTTCAGAATTGTCAACAAAATTCCTTCGACTTTGTCCCCCGGCCGGCGAAGGTTGCCAGGGGCTGCCAGACCAGTCTTCCTGATTGTTGCCAGCCGGGAATCACCCCCCGCAAGATCCAGAAAATCCAGAACCCGGAGACCGGATTTCCGGTCTTCGGGTTCGGCGACTCATCGGCGGGGATGGATCTTTCCGCGGCGAACCTAGACGGCCTGGTCGAGATCCACTTCGACGTTTTCGTCCCCCTTCTTCTGGTTCTTTTTCTTCTTCTTGGGCTCTTCGGGCTTCTGCGGCTGTTCGCGTGCCTCCGACTTGCGGAGCCGCTCGATCTCGGCGTCGAGCTTCTTCAGCGAGACCTCAACCGGCTCCTGCTGGAAGCCCGAACCGGCGGTCCAGGCGGAGCCGTGCTTGCGTCCTTCGATGTGATAGCTCTGATCGAGGCTCCGGAACGAGCGGGCGAGGTCGGTCATCTCCTCGTCGACCGAGCGGGCCATCGCCCCCAGGCCGACCGTGGCACCGATGACGCCGACCGTCCCGAGCAGGACGGTTTCGGCCGACAGAATCATTCCCTGCTCATCCGCCCAGAAATGCGCCCACAAGTTCATGGTGATCGAACCTTCCCACTCTGCCGGCGGCTGCGAATCGCCGGCGGGCCGTAACAGTGCGTGTGTGGCGGCCGAGTGTGGTTCGCCCGATTATGCGGATCGCGCGACCTGTGTCAAATTTTTTGAACAAAACGTTTCGGCGGCTTGGCAAGAGGGCCCTGTTGCTGCCGGAATGGATCGCCAAGATGGGATCCCGCCGGGATTTGCGCCGGAAAGCAGACCGGTCGGCGCATGAAAAAAGCCGCAGTTGCCTGCGGCCTAGGTGGAGGCGATGGGAGTTGAACCCACGACCTCAGCATTGCGAACGCTGCGCTCTCCCAACTGAGCTACGCCCCCCTATTGAGAATCGAAGTTTAACCGATCGACGATCAAAGAAAAGTCCAGTCTCGTCGGCCGGCTCGCCGGACATCCTCCGCCCCTTGCGGGTCAGTTCAGCGGCGGAGCTTCGCCGCCGGGCGCTGGGGCCGCGGCTTCGATCTTCCCCTCCCCCTGGAACCGGATGGGGGTCGGGCGACCGGCGATCGTGGCTACGAAGACTTCCTTCAGCGGCCCCGGCTCGTTCGGCGGGTCGATCATCAACTGGACAACGTGAACGGGTTTCGGTTCGCGGGCGAGTCCTCCGACCGCAAAGCAGGTCCGCTGCGAATCGCATTCGACCTTCTCGATCACGAACGGGGCCTTCCCCTTGATGACCGCGGTCACGGTCTTCTTGGCACCGGGCTTCAGAGTGCCGAAATTGACCGTCCCAGGGATCACCTGGAACTCGGGCGTCACCGACGCGCGGACCAGATAGGGGACCGTCGGGCTGTTGGCGTCGTTCGTCACGAGGACGAGCTGCTCGCGGAGCTCCCCTTCCGGGGCATCCCGCGCGACGCGGATCGTGAGGTCGTAGTCGACCCGTCCGCCGCCACGGCCGAGGGCCTTGAGCTCGGTCGTCACGAACTTGCTGTTGGACCGGACTTCGCGGATTTCCCACGCCGGGTTGCCGGCGTAGGCAATGTTGATGTGCCGCTCGCCGCCGGCGCCGACGTCAAGGCTGCCGAACTCGGCGGCCCCTGGCGTCATGACGAGGTCCGGGCGGATGTAGACCGTGATCGGGATGTCGACCTGCTTCGAGTACGCGCCTCCTTCGGCGTAGAAGGTGCAATCGACGGAGATGGTCGGCGTCTTGGCCCGGTCGTGACCGATCGTGTCGATCTTCACCACGAGGGCGCAGGCCTCGTTGGTCTCGAGGACGATGGCGTTGACCGCGGCGCCGGGCTGCTTCGGATCGATGAGGCTCGGCTGGCCGCAGCCGCAACTCGAGCGCGGGCTCCGGATCTCGACCCGCTCTTTATAGATGTTGCGGATCGTGAACTGGCAGCGGACGTCCGCCCCCTTGGCGACCCCGCCAAAGTCGTACTTGAGCCCCGAGAACATCTTCTGGGCCCAGTTGAGCTCCGGCTGCCCCGCCGCAATTCCGGCGGTCTGCGCAACCGGGAACCCAGCGCCTCCATCGGCCCACAGGAGAGCCGGAAGGACGACCGTCACGATCGTCAGGATCGCACCACGCCAGATTGCCGTCGGCATTGAAGCCTCTTCCTCCGCTGGTGGTCCTCATCCTTCCGGAAGTCCACTTCCGGCGGTCGGAGCACGAGCGCGACGGCATTCTAAGACGGAACGCCCGAAAGCGTCCAGATTTCCACGGCGTTTGGCCGCGAATCGACCATCGCGTGAACTCCCACGGAGATAATGGCCTGCGTCAATTCCCCGGCTCGTCGGCCGGTTCCTCGTCCGCCGCGTCGGCTTCCTCCAGGGGGGCGGCGACCGGATTCGCGGCGGGAGGGAGCGCCTGCCGGGACTGCTGCTGGAGGCGTTCGAGAGCCTCGAGAACCCCGCGGATCGAAATCACCGCCTGGGCGAAGTTCGTGTGTGTCGAGGCCTGGGGAGCGTCGATCGCGAACTGGTCGACGGCAGAGCGGAGGCGGTGGAGCTTTTTCCCGAGCATCCGGAAATACCCGGACGAATCGGCGACTCGGGTCTCGAGGGCCCGGGAAAGATCGAAGATCGTCCGGGCGATTCCCATCAGTTCCGGGAAGTCCTCCGCCTCGGGAGAGTGCTTCACGAACGTCCGGACCATCCAGGCGTGGGCCATCGCCAACTGGCACTGGTCGACAAGCGCGGCGGGATCGGACATCCGAAAATCCTGGGCGGGGCTGTGGCCCCGAGGGAGAACGAAGACGCGCAAGCCTTGAACTGACGAGACCTTACGGGCCACAATCCCGGTCACACGGGACCGCGGCCAACGAAGGGTCTTTCGCTGGCAACGACGACGATGATCCGTTATCGTGTCCCGCTTTCCAAGTCCGCTCCCAGGATGGCTCCCCAGCCGGGGACCCTGAACTTCGCCGAGCCATGCCGAATACCACCAGCGCAGAAAAAGCCCTTCGTCAGAACATCAAGCGCCGCGCCCACAATCGGACCCTGCGCTCGACGCTCAAGACGGCCGTGAAGAAGGTGCGGACGGCGGTGGCCGAAGGGAAGCTCCCCGAAGCCCAGACCCTGTACAACGAAGCGGCGAAGAAGCTGGACCAGTCCGCTTCGAAGAAGCTGATCCACAAGAACGCCGCCTCGCGGACCAAGGCCCGCCTGACGAAGCTGATCAAGTCGAAGCAGCCGCAGCCGGCCAAGTAAGCTTCGCCCGATCACGGCGACCGAGACAAACGAAACGGGCGATCGAATCTTCGATCGCCCGTTTTTCGTTTTCCCAGACCGGTCCGCGGCGCCCGCCGGGGCGCCGCGCCGGCGAGGCAGTTAGAGCTCCCATCCCTTGCGGTATTCCCGGCGGATCAGCGCCGCCGCCTCGGGGGAGTTCGTGACCTTGAGCGCAACCGGATCCCACTCGATCTTCTTGCCGACCCGGTAGGCGACCGTCCCCAGGAGGACCGACTCGGTCAGAGCCCCGGAGTAGTCGAAGTTGCAGGTGGTCGGGCTCCCGTCGCGGCACCCCTTGATCCACTCGGCGTAGTGGCCGATCGAATCGGGGATCGTCTTCGGCGGAGGAGCGAAGTCCTTGAACCTGTCTTCCGGGAACAGCTTGTACGAACCGTAGTCGGCGAACATCGAGCCCTTCTCGCCGATGAAGTACACCCCCGCTCCGCCGAACTTGTGCCCCTCGTACTCCGTCTCCAGCATGTCGCCGTCGGTCCAGACCAGCGTGCAGGGGGGCTGTTCCCCCCGGGCCGGGAACTCCCAGGTGACCTTCATCCCGAGCGGCGCGGTCTCCTTGTGGACCGGCGGCCCTTCAGCCACGACGCTCGTCGGATGCCGCAGCCCGAGGGCCCAGAAGACGACATCGATGTAGTGGCACCCCATGTCCCCGAGCGTGCCGTTCCCGAAATCCCACCACCGCCGCCAGTTGGCGGGGAGATACATCGAGTGGTAGTCCCGCTGCGGCGCGGGGCCGAGCCACAGGTCCCAGTCGACTTCCTTCGGAACCGGCTCGCCCATGGCGGGCCGCTCTCCCCCGCCCCATCCCTTGCCGACCCAGACGTGGACTTTCTTGACGGGTCCGATCGCCCCTGACTGGATCACCTCGACGACCCGCCGGTAGTTGCCGCCGGCGTGGATCTGCGTCCCCATCTGCGTGGCGACGTGGTACTCCTTGGCGGTCTGGGCCGCGAGCCGGGCTTCCCACACCGAGTGCGTCAGGGGCTTTTCGCAGTAGCAGTGCAGCCCCTTCCGCATCGCCATGATGCTCGCCGGTGCGTGCGTATGGTCCGCCGTGCTGACGACGATCGCGTCGAGCTTCTCCGACTCGATCATCTTGCGGAAATCTTTGTAGTGCGTGGCGCTCGGGAAGGTCTCCCAGCCCTTTTTCGCGGCCCGGTCGTCGACGTCGCAGATCGCGGTGATGTTGACCCCCGGCACCGCGGCCGAGCCGGTCAGGTTCTCCCATCCCCGCCCGCCGGGACCGACCACCCCGACACTCATCGCCTCGTTGGGGGACTTTCGAGCCGCCTGATCCGCGGCCCGCGTGGAGCCCGAGACGAACCACCCGGCCCCGAGCGCGGCCGAGGACTGGAGGAACCGACGACGGGAAGAACCATGAACGCTCATGCGATTACCTGCTTCCATTTGTTTCCGGAGCGAGCCGCCGAACTTATTTAAGCAAACGCCGATGGATTCGGCTATTTACCGATGGAGAGACCGGCCGGCCTGGCAGCGGGCGGAGAAAGACCGGCAGAGATCGGGGGCCGGGCCCCCAGGACCTGCTGAACCGGACGAATCCCTTCGACCGGGCATCCGGTGCCGACATCGCCGAGAAGCGATTTCAGAACGAGCCACAGGGCTCACAGAGAACACTGAGTGTCACCAACAGCCGTGAACCCGCTCTGCCGTAGAGAGCTTCGCTTTCACGGCCTCACTCTGAGTTCTCTGTGCCCTCTGTGGCAGAGAATGGCTTTCCAACAGCCGCTGAGCGTTCGCTGACAGACATAGGCTCAACGGACCGTCGCGACGATCACCGTCCGGTCGTCGGCGGGAGCCGCGTCTTCGGTGAAGGCGAGCAGCCACTCCAGCAATCGCTCGAGGAGGGCGTCCGCCGTCTCCTGGCCGCAGGACTGGAGGACCATGTCGAGCCGCCGCGTGCCGAACAGCTCCCCCTGGACGTTCGCCGCTTCGGTGATCCCGTCGGTGTAGATCACGAGCCGGTCCCCCGGCGTGAGCTGGCGGGTGTGGGACTGGTACTCGATGTCGGCCGAGAGCCCCAGCGGCAGGTCGGCCGCCTCGCACAGCACCGCGACATGCGACGCGCAGGGGCTCGTCAGCCGCGGCGGGTTGTGCCCTGCACAGGAGTAGGTGAGCGTCCGGCTCGCCTCGTCGTAGACGGCATAGAACGCCGTCACGAACGACTGGAACGACGACGTGTAGCGGGTCGTCAGGTGCTTGTTCACGAACGTCAGAAGCTTGGCGGGATCGCTCTCCTTCGGAGAGAGATGCGCGATCGCATGCGTGATCGCCATCACGACCGCCGATGGTGTCCCGTGCCCGCTGACGTCGGCAATCAGGATTCCCCACTTGCCGTCGCCGAGTTCGAAGAAGTCGTAGTAGTCGCCGCCGGCATGCTGCGACGTCCGGTAGTAGGCCGACAGCCCGAGCGTCGCGATCTCGGGAGTGCATCGCGGCAGCAGGCCCCGCTGGATCTCGGCGATCGTCTTGAGCTCCCGGTCGATCTGGGCGTAGGCCTCCTTGAGGCGGGTGTTCAGCAGCAGGTTCTGCGTCGCGCGGCCGAACAGGTTCGACATCCAGACCGTTTCCGGGAACCGCTCCCGGTCGAAGGCCCGCGGCCGGGTGCTGGTCGTCACCACCATGTTCAGGGACTGTCCGCCGTCGAAGTGCGGAACCGCCATCAGCGACCGCTGCCCTTCGAGGTATTCGAACGCGGGGTCGGCCGGAGAGACCGAAAAGTCGTCGAGGATCACCGGCTCCTCGGCGTAGATCAGGTCGGCCAGCAGCCCGCCGTGGAGGACTGGAAGCTTCTCGGGGCTCTCCCAGGGGTTCACCTCTTCGGTCCAGCCCGTGTAGCGGGTGACCCGGTACCAGGGCTGGGTGAGGCCGCGGCGGCTCAGAGAAATGCGGCGGTCCCCGGGAAACACGTTCGCCATCCGGCGGCCGAAGGTCCGGACCAGCTCCTGCGGATCGGTCTGCCGGCTCATCTCCTGCAGCGTCTCGAGCACGACCGTCAGCCGCTCCTGCCAGTCCTTCTGGAGGTCGACGGGGGCGGCCCCCCGGGCGGGGGCAGAGTGTTCGACAGGAGAGGAGATGCGCATGAGAGGCTTTGCCGATGGGGGTGTCCGAGGATGGGATTGTAGTACGGCGGGCTGCCTCTCGCCCGAATTGGGATAAACCGCCTTGGCTCGATGGCGGGTCATGGGCTTGCAACAGCGAGGCAGCCGAGACCGACGACGAACTCTCGCGGCAGGTTGACGCCGGAACCGGCCGCCGGAGAATGGAGGCCATCGCTTTTACGGCACACGGGCACCGACTCGTCGTCAGAGGAACCGATGGGGCACTTCGTCGCGGCCTATGTCCATCAGCCGGAGGTTCCGTCGAAAACGGCGGCGGACAAAGTCCTGCAGACGCTCGCCCAGGCGAAGTGGGACAACCGCGAGACCGTACGGGTCCGGGAGGGGAACCCGTGGATCCAGGTGGAAGGGTTCTGGCCCGACGCCATGATCGACATCGGCCGGGCTCTCACCGGGGGAGCGGGGGGCGGGACCGCGGTGGTGGTCGAGGAAGAGACCGTCAGCGGCTGCTTCTCGTACTTCCGGTTCCGGAACGGGAAGTTCGTGTTCCGCTACTCGAAGTGCGAAGACAACCGGGAGCAGAAAGGGAGGCCGCTCGACTGGGAACAGACGCTGTTCTCCGGGACCGATGACGACGCGGTCTACAGCCTGGGCCCGATCGCGAAGCACCTTCAGCTGCCGGGCTTCGAGGGGGCGCAGCCGAAGTACTGGCTGGTCGAGAAGAGCTACCGGCCGGCGTAGACCGGCTGTTCAGACGGCGACGTCGCACGCCATGAGGTACGAGCGGAGCCGATAGAGGACGCCCCACGCGGCGGTCTCGGCATGCGCGGTCGGCTTCCCAAGCGAGTCGAGCGTCACGCCGATCGAGGTGACCGCCCGCTGCGGGGCGTTCGGAGCGCGAACCGGGACCGGAACCAGCGCATCTTCGACATCGAGCCGCAGCCGGAAGCGGGGGGTGCGGGTCAGCCAGCTCTGCCACCAGAACGCGGGACCGATCCGCAGCTCGACATGCTGCTCGTCGACGGAGAGGAGCTCTGCGTTCTGGTCGGCGATGAAGCCGCACAGTTTCAGGAGGAGCGTGTTGCCAAGGCTGAACGTCTGAAGCCGTTCCCGATGGAGCGGAACGGAGCGAGACCAGAACATCGTCGATTCCCGGAGCGAGTGTGTTCCTCCGGGCCACGCACATGCGGGTCCCAACCCGGCGGGACCGCGCGGAATCGCCGCAACTCGTGATTGGATATCGTGCTTCGGGCCATGTTGCCGCCCGGCAGCGCGATGCGGTGCGGCAACATGGCGATGCCAGAACGCCTCATGGAGCCGCCCCGCTCTCACGCCCCCTCAGTCGACCGGGGACGGGCTCAACCCCAGAATGCGAACGAGTGTTCCCTCCCGCTCCTTGCGCCGGTGGTGGCTTGTGAACAGCGTTCGATATCGGTTGGCCCTCGGTTCCCTGCTGGGAACTCTCCTTGCCGCACTCGTCGATCCCGCCGCGGCTGCGGACCGGATCCCGCTTTCCCCCGCTCAGGCAATCGATGTCTCCGGAGAGTCGGTCGCCCGGTTTCTCGTTGACGAGCAGAACCTGGCGGACGATCCGCGCCGCGGGAGCGCCGGCGGCGAACGGCATCCCGAGACGGAGTGGACGCTCGGCTGGACCAACTGGGAAACGTTCTACCCGCTCGAAGCGGTGATCGACCTCGGGGCACCTCACGACCTCGAGGCCATCGGTTGGTTCGACGGCACCGGACAACAGGAGCTGATCGTCAGCACCTGGAACGACGGAGGATGGAAAGAGCTGGCCCGCGATCCGCTGGCCGAAGCCGGAAAGTGGACCGTGCGGGATCTCAAGGCCCGATCCCGGTACGTCCGGTTCCTGCAGGCGAAACCAGGCGGAACGATCCGCGAGATCGCCCTCTACGGAACACCGGTCGCCACCCCGCCTGAGGCCGCCGCGAAGCCCCTCCCCTCCTCCGCAGCCAAGCGACCGACCGAGCCCCTCCCGATGGAGCGGTTCCTCGGGACGAACGGTTTCCTGACCTCGCCGCTCGACCGGGTCGCCAAAGTCGCCGGTGTGATGCGCGAGTATCACCAGTGGCAGTGGGACGAAGGGAATCTGGACCCTGACTACCGCGGCGGCCGGGCCGCCTGGAACCCGAGCTGGGTCAGCGGCCCCGGCTGGGGCTGGAACTTCGACGACTTCTACACCCGGGCCATGAAGAGCGGGATCGAGATCCAGCCGGTCACGCAAGGAACGCTCCCCTATCTGGTCGACGGCCAGTCCGGCGGAACGGAATCCCACCCCGTCCCCAAGGACCGTGACACCGAAGATCCGAAGTCCTATCGCGAACACGCGCAGTACCTCTACCAGTTCGCCGCCCGCTACGGCACGGCGACCGTCGACGGGAAGTTGCTGAAGCTCAAAGAGGACCAGCAGCCGAAAACCGGCCTCGGGCTCGTCCGCTGGATCGAGAACTGGAACGAGCCCGACAAAACCTGGCGGACCCGCTCCGCCCGCTTCCGGCCGTGGGAGCTCGCGGCCCTCTGCAGCGCCGACTACGACGGACACCGCGGCGCTCTCGGCCCCGGGCACGGACTCAAGACCGCCGATCCCGAAATGCGGATGCTCTCGGGCGGCCTCTTCAAGCTGAACATCGACTACCTCCGGGCCATGCGGCTCTGGGCCGATCTCCATCGCGACGGCGTCTTCCCCGCAGACGGAATCGCCGTCCACCACTACTGCAGGACCGACGAGAGCCTTCAGAAGGGAGCGGCCGAAGGGCCGGAAACACACAACCTGCTTCAGAAATTGAAGAGCGTCGTCGAATGGAGGAACCGCGAAGCCCCCGGCCTCGAGATCTGGTTCGGTGAGTTCGGCTACGACACAAACCCCGCTTCACCCCAGGCCGCCCGCCCCTTCCCCGGACAGTCGATCGAGCAGACCCAGGGACTCTGGATGGTCCGGACATTCCTGATCGCCTCCCTCGCCGGCGTCGATCGGGCCCAGATGTACATGCTCGCCGACGTCGACCCGGCCAGCCGCACCCAGTTCGACACCGGCGGACTGCTCAGGGCCGAGAAGCAGGGCTTCACCCCCAAGCCCTCCTACTACCACGTCGCCACCCTGCGAAACGTCCTGACCGGAACCCGCTTTGCCGAGCGACTCGATTCCCCGGAGGGGACCTTCGTCCTGCGATTCGAATCGATCGCCTCACCCGGTCAGTCGGTCTTCGTCCTCTGGACCGACGAGCAGCACGCGCCCCAGCAACCTTCCGTCCGACTCAAGCTCGCCTCGCCCACGGCTCGCCGGATTGACCTGGCGGACGACCGGGAAACCGGAGTCGTGTCCGAGCTGACCATTCTAGACGGGGCTGTTGGGGTTCCGGTTTCGGCTTCACCGGTGTTTTTGGTTCCGGGGGAGGCGATGGCGAAGTAGGTGAGCCCGGTATTCATTGGGCGGTTCCTCAACGAAAACGCCTCCGGCGGGCAGGAGCTCCGCCCCTGCACCCGGGTTCCTGGCGGTGCTACGCTGCGGTGACCGGCACTCCACCTTGAGAGGTTTCGATGCGGCAGCTTCGCTTTGTCTGGACTCTGTTTCTTGGCCTCGCCTCGGGGATCGCGTGTGCCGAGGACAAGCCGTCCACCAACACCGCGGTCGTCCCTGCCCCCGCCTGCGAAAAGGACTTCTACAACTGGGACGAGCGGCACGCCGCCGTCCAGAAGGCCATCGCCGACGGCCCCGTCGACCTCGTCTTCCTCGGCGACTCGATCACCCACATGTGGGGAGGCCGCCCCGAAGCGAACCGCCACTCCGGCCAGAAGGTGTGGGACGAGTTCTACACCAGACGGAACGCCGTCAACATGGGCTTCGGCTGGGACCGGACCCAGCAGGCCCTCTGGCGGATCTCCAACGGCGAGTTCGAAGGGATTCACCCCAAGGTCGCCGTAATCCTCATCGGCACCAACAACCTCACCGGCCACAACGTCCGCGAGAACACGAACGACGAAATCGTGGCAGGCGTCCACGCAGTCTGCACCGCAGTCCGCCGCCAGTCCCCCGAAACCAAGATCCTTTTGCTCGGTCTCTTCCCCCGCGGCAAGGAGCCAATGAATCCCCATCGCGGCCGCATTCAGGCGATCAACGCCGAACTCGCGAAGCTCGACGGAAAAGAAGGAGTGACGTTCCTCGATCTCGGCCCGAAGTTCCTCGAAGCCGACGGAACCTTCCGGGCCGGTCTCGCTCCCGACCACCTGCACCTGAGCGAACAAGGCTACCGGACCTGGGCCGAAGCGATGGAGCCAACACTCGCCCGCCTGCTGGGCGAACCGGCACCGCGTGCGAATAATAGGAGAGAGTGATCGGGACACACCCGACACACGGTCCCCATCCGGCGAGAGCAGGCCATGATCTCGGATGACACGCGGCTCGTGGAAATCTACCGGGCACGGGGACTCCCCGACGCCCATGTGCTCCGGCTGCGGCTCGAGGACCTCGGCATCCCCGTCCTGATCGAGAACGAGCTGCTGCAGGGAGTCGTCGGCGAACTGCCGCTCGGCTGGCCCACCGCCCCACGCGTCCTCGTTCCGGAAGACCAGGCCGAAGCCGCCCGCGCGGTGATCGAGGAGCATCGCTCCACACTCCCGCCGACGTCGGAGCGGAATGGGGACGACACAGTCTGCCTCGCCTGCGGCGCCACCCTGTCCGCCGATGGAACGTGCGAGGCGTGCGGCTGGACATTCGAGGGGGACGCGGACACGCCAACGGAACCGGAACGGGAACTCCCGAGCCTCTGGGACGTCATGCTCCGCGCTGCAGGACGAAAGCCTGATCCCGAGTAAGGCTGCCGACTTCGCGACCGGCGGCTCACGGCAACCAGATCGACTTCGTCCCCGGCATCGTCGTTCGTTCGCGCAGCCGACGGGCTTTGATGCGGAGATAGGGGGCGATGTACATGCCGCGATGCCGGAAGTTGCCCGGCTTGGCGGCGGGGTCTCCCCGCTTTGGTTCAGTCAGGTCTTCGATCACGAAGCCGGCGCGGCAGAGGCCGCCGACGAGTTCTTCCCAGCGGTGGAGGTATTCCGTGGCTCCCGGTTCGCGATAGGAGGTATCGCCGACCGGCGGGAGCGGGTCGTCGCCGATGTAGTAGGGGACGCCGATGAGGTAGCGGTCGTAACGGTCCCGGTCGACCACCTGGAGACAGGTGGGGGTCTTGTGCTGGCTGATGTAGAGCCCTTTGTCCTTGAGGACCCGGGCGATCTCGCCGTAGACGTCCTGCAGCCGCGGGACGTAGCAGGTACTGACCGGCTGGTGGACGATGTCGAAGCTGGCGTCCTCCAGCATCGAGAGGTTGTCCATGCTCCCTTCGATCAGCCGCATCGTGAGACCGCGGCGGTCCCCCTCCTGCTTGTCGAGAGCCAGCATCGACGGGCTGATGTCGACGACCGTGACCTTGGCCCCCGCGCACGCATACAAGACCGACTGCCACCCCCCCGCCGCGGCGAGGCAGAGGACATTGAGCCCCTCGACGTTCCCCGGCAGCCAGCCCCGACCGTCGAGCGGGACGAGCGGGTGGGCACACTCTTCATCGGTGGCGGTGTGGGCGAACTGGCTCTTCGATTCCGCCAGGTGGTTCCAGGCTCGGCGGTTCTGATCGAGGTGGGTCATGCGGGACGGACTTCGGGAGGGAACACAAGGGGCGGAATGGCGAAGCGGTGCAGCGTCCTGCACGCCGCCTCACTGGTCAAGCGGCGGTGCGAAACGAAAGAACCCGCCGACGAGGGCGGGTTCGATCGGATTCGTCGCGACAGCGGGCCTGTTAGTACACGCCGACGACGGTCGTCTTGGCGAACTCGTGGAACGGCCGCGTGCCGCTGATCCCGTCCCACGGGAATTTTTCATACGGCTTCTCGCGCTCCCCTTCATCCCGCTCCATGAAGCCGGGGATGAAGAGTTCTTCGGTCAGCGTGTAGAGCTTCACGCGGCCGGTTCCGCCGTAGGGGACGACCTGCGAGTAATCCTTGAACTCGACCACTTCGACCGCGGCGCGGGGCTGCGGGGCGTAGTAGCTGATCTTGTAGTTCTCTTCGGGCGTTACGTCCTTGCCGCAGGCCAGGCCCATCAGCGTGTTGCCGTAGGTCGGAGTGATGTAGACGTTCTCGCCGAGGAGCTCTTCCTTGGCGAACCGCATCCACTGCGAAGTCATTTCGGTGCCGCCGCAGAAGACCCCCTTGATCCCCGCTTCTTCGAGGCTCGAGCCCTTGTCGATGAGACGGAGGGCGAGGGCTTCGAGGAGCTTCGGGGTGGCGAAGCAGCACTGGATGTTGTGGCCGGCCGAGAGGATCGTCATGGCCTGATCGATGACGTGATCGGCGTAGGCCTTGGCGTGGGCGACGTCTCCCTTCTTGAGGACCTTGACGACCCAGCGGGGGTCGAGGTCGACGCAGAAGCAGATGCCGCCGCGGAACTGGCAGAGGTGTTCGATGGCGAGGCGGAGCCGGCGGGGACCGGAGGGGCCGAGCATCAGCCAGTTGGCGCCGCGGGGGAAGGAGGCGTCGGAGATCGTGTGAGAGAACTGTTCGTAGTCGATCCAGTGGTCGCGGACGACGCAGCGGGACTTGGGAATGCCGGTGGTGCCGCCGGTTTCGAAGACGTACTTGGGTTCGTTCTTCCACTTCTGGGGGAGCATGCGGGTGACCGGTCCGCCGCGGAGGTCTTCGTCATCGAACAGCGGGAACTTCTTGAGGTCGTCGAAGCACTTGATCTCTTTGAGGGGATCGAACTTGAGCGACTTCGCCTTTTCGAGCCAGTAGGGAGCGCCGAGTTCCGGGTGGAAGTGGAGCTGGACCGTTTCGACGGTGTGCTTGTCGAGGGCGGCCTTCTTTTCGGCCACGAGCTGATCGATGGAACTCACGGAAGACCTCGAAGGAGAGGCGATCGCAAATCGCACTGGCGGGGCGGGACGACTCCGCCGCGGGAGGTGTCTCCCGCGGGGAATACTTGTTTGAACATCTTACGAGGCGGGACAGGGGATTCAACAGCCGGAGCTGGTCAGCCCGGGTGCAGGGGCGGAGCTCCTGCCCGCCGGAGCCAGCAGCGTGCTGGACCCGGGTGGCCGTGGGGCGATGGGTTTGCGCTGGCGGTGTCGAGCCGGCCAGGGCGGGGTTCGAGCTAACGAGGTTGTGTGGATCTCCCGCGGCGGCCGATTCAGCGGTCAACCGACGAGTGCAACGCAATCCGGTTTCCCTCGCTATCCAGCGCCAGCGCCCGAAATCCATGCGGACCAATCGAGTGAACCTGCTCCGTCACCATCCCGCCATTCCGCTCGACCTGCTCCACGGCATCTCGAATCCGCCCCTCCGCATTGAAGTAGACCAGGATCCCGTTCTTGGTCCCGATCTGATCGGCGTGCGGGACGAGGCAGCCCCCGTTGCCATCCTGATGGTCGAGGACGCAGAACGAATAACCGTTGAACTCCTGCTTCTCGACCTTGTTGGCGAGGACGGCGGCGTAGAAGCGGGCGGCGCGGTCGAGATCGGCCACGGGGATATCGACCCACACGACGCGGTTTTTGTCAGCGTTGAAGTTGCTCACGGACGTCTCCAGAGGAATCGCAAGTTGCTGCACCGGGTGGGTTGTGTTGATTCCACCATCCGGTGTGGCGGACCGCAATGCGGGGGCGAACGGAATCCGAGGGAGGTCGACCGTGATAGCTCGCCGCGCCCAAGCCGGCACGACGTCCCTCAGCTCAAACCCATCGCCCCACGGCCACCCGGGTGCAGGGGCGGAGCTCCTGCCCGCCGGAGGCTCTTCCCTAGTGAAACCATGGCAAACAACGGATGTCCGATCGCGGACTCGCGCAGCGTACTCCCCTCTCCAACACGCCCGCACTGCACTCCCCGCAATGAACTGAGCGGGAGCCCGCGGCGCCGGTCCCCAAAAGCGGACGCCGATGATGCTCCACGGTTCCACGAGGTGAGCGCCTCCGGCGGGGCCAGCGTCCCGCTGGACCGGGTACAGGGGTAACTCGCGAAACCACCGCAATCGGCAGGACCGCTTCGTACGCGAACGATTCCGCAGACCGAAAACATTTGCCCTGTGCAAAAGCGCCCCACCGCGATAGACTTCCGCCAACACCCATGGAATGCCGAATCCGTTCGGCAGGGTTGTATTTGCACGTGCTTGCTTGTTTTGGCATCCCCGCTGGGGAATGTGTGGCCTGTGCCCCTTGAGACGGCAGCCAGAGACTGACTTCAGTCCGGCTCCCTCCCGGCACAGTTGCCTTCAAGACTTCTTGCCAACGCAAACACAACGCAGTGCGGTTCTTGCGTCGAAGTCTCCCGTCGAAGCTCCCACCAGGGAAACCGGGACCGATTCAATTGTGTCGTGGACCTCGGTCCACCCCGAATCGGGTTCGTTCCGCAGCGAAGCCGCACCTTCTCAGGTGGTCTCAGTCCGTTTCCCGTGTGGACCGCGTTGGTCCGGCGGCCTGAGCGTTCTTCTTCGTGCGTCGGCGTGTGCCCGTATTGCAAGGAGGACAATTCGAAGTGACCGTTCCGTTTCCGATTGAGAGTTCGATTTGTCGACCGTGACCTTTGCAGAGCTGCCCCTCCACCAGGACATCCAGAAAGTCCTCCAGGAAGAAGGCTACACCACCCCCACCCCCATCCAGGCCCAGGCGATCCCCCCGATCGCTGATGACCAGGACGTCCTCGGGACCGCCCAGACCGGCACCGGCAAGACCGCCGCGTTTGCCCTCCCGATCCTGAGCCGCATCCACACCGAGCGCCGCAGCACCCAGCCGCACGCCCCGATGGTGCTGATCCTCTCCCCGACCCGCGAGCTCGCCTCGCAGATCGGCGAAAGCCTCCAGACCTACGGCCGCCACACCTGGGTCCGCACTGCCGTCATCTACGGCGGCGTCGGCCAGGGACCGCAGGTCAGCGCCCTCCGCCGCGGCGTCCACATCCTTGTCGCCACGCCGGGCCGCCTCCAGGACCTGATGAGCCAGGGACACATCCGGCTCGACAACGTCGAGGTTCTGATCCTCGACGAAGCCGACCAGATGTGCGACATGGGCTTCCTCCCCGATCTCAAGCGGATCGTCGCGAAGCTCCCGGCAGACCGGCAGTCGCTGTTCTTCTCGGCCACCATGCCGCCGACCGTCGCCGACTTCGCCCAGTCGCTCCTGACCGATCCGGTCCGGATCAGCGTCGCGCCGCAGTCGACTACCACCGAGCGCGTCGAGCAGCGGATGCTCGTCATGCCCAACGCCGCCAAGCGTGAGACGCTCGAGAAGCTGCTGGAAGACAATAGCTTCTCGCAGGTTCTCGTGTTCGTCCGGACCAAGCGTCGGGCCGACATCGTCATGAAGCAGCTCCGCCAGGCGGACGTGACCGTCGACGCGATCCACGGTGACAAGACCCAGAGCATGCGGACCCGGGCTCTGCTCCAGTTCCGCACCGGCCGGATCCGCGTCCTGGTCGCCACCGACGTCGCGGCCCGCGGGCTCGACGTCGACGGGATCTCGCACGTCATCAACTACGACATGCCGGTTGATCCGGAAAGCTACGTTCACCGCATCGGCCGGACCGGCCGGGCCGGGAACGACGGGATCGCCGTCACGTTCTGTACCCCCGAAGATTTCAGCGATCTTCGTCTGATCGAGAAGACGATCAAGATGACGATCGAGAAGAAGGCAATCGCCGGCGCATCGCTGCCGGTTCCCCGCGAAGAGCGGCCGCGCCAGGAAGCTGGAAACGGACGTCGTCCGGGTCCGGGCCGTTCGCGCCGTCCGCTGCAGGAGCGGGCTCAGGGCGAACGCCGCGCCGCAGGTCCCGGTTACGGGAACCAGGGGCATGGCGGCCATGGGCACGGTGGTCACGGGAATGGCGGCCCGGGTCGCGGCGAGCGTCGGTTCGACAATCGCGGTGCGGGCCGGCCGGCGGAAGGCCGTCGTCCGGAAGGTCGTCCTGGCGACAATCGCCAGGGGCACAATCACCAGGGTGGTGGTGACCGCCGGTTTGAAGGCCAGCAGGGGAACGGTCCCCGTCCGGGTGCTCGCCGCCGTCGTCCTGCCGGAGCAGGCTCGGGCCGCTAGGCCTTGAAGTTATCGATGATGAGATCTGGCCGCTGAGGGGCTTCCCCTCAGCGGCTTTTTTCGTGCAATGGAACCGACGTTCCACTGGCGACAGCCCACCCGGGTCAAGGGGCGGAGCTCCTTGCCGCCGGAGGCTCTTCCCCGTGGAACCATGGAATAGGATCGGTGCCCGCATTAGGGCACCAGTGTGGCGGGCCCTCTCTCTCCTGAACGCGGGGAGCGTAGTGAGGGCGTGCTGGTGATGAGAGGCCCGCGACGCCAGTTTTCGATTGAACGCCCGTTGTGTTCCACGGTTCCGCAACAGGAGCGCCTCCGGCGGGGCCAGCAGCCTGCTGGACCGGGGTGGCCGTGGCAAGATGGGTTTGAGATGGCGGAGTCGTGCCGGCCAAGAAGGCCGATCAGGCTTTCGGCGTCTTGGTCTTGTCGAAGATCTTGCACCGCGCCAGCTTCAGCTTCTGCAACCAGAACTGAGCCAGCACCCACAGCGTCGAAAACCCGTACTTGATACACCGCCGGAAATTGATACTCGACGCCTCGTCGAAGTACCGCACCGGCACCGGAATATCACCCAGCTTGAAGTTGAAGTACACCGCCTGAGCCAGGAACTGGCTGTCAAAGGCAAAGTCATCCGTGTTGTTCTCCCACGGAATCGTCTCCAGCACTTCCCGGCGATAGGCCCGGAACCCGCTGTGAAAGTCCCCCAGGTTCTGCCCCAGCGCCAGGTTCTCGGTCAGCGTCAGCAGCCGGTTGGCCACGTACTTCCAGAGAGGCATCCCCCCCTCCAGCGCCTCCCACCGAGTCCGGATCCGCGAACCCAGCACGGCATCGCACGTCCCCAGCCGCATCACGTCGACCGCCACGCCGATCGCCCGAGAGTCGTACTGGTAGTCGGGATGGATCATCACCACATAGTCCGCCCCCGCTTCGAGAGCGGCCCGGTAGCAGGTCTTCTGATTGCCGCCATACCCCTTGTTCTTTTCATGGGGAATCACGGTGAGCCCGAGGCTCCGGGCGACCGCGACGGTGTCGTCCTTGCTGCAGTCGTCGACGACGATCACCTCGTCGACGGCCCCCGGCGGAAAGTCCTCGACCGTCGCCCGGATCGTCGTCGCCGCGTTGTAGGCGGGCATCACGACCACGACCTTGCCGCGGGGGATCGCGGAGAGCTGCCTCGCTCGCGGAAAGGAAGAGGTCGTGGGAGCGGCGGCAGCCGCGGTGGTCGACTCGGACATCAGAGCCACGGGAAAACGGACGCGAAAAATCCACAAAACCGAAGCCCCATCATACGGGGGCTGCGGCACCGCACCAGCGCCGCCCTCGCCCCGGCGGGCCGTTTCCGGCCAAACACCCGAACCAGTGGACGGGTCGCCGTGTCCCCGGAACCGCCTTCGAGGCGGGGAGATGGAGAAAACCTCATTGACCCGCACCGGGGGACCGATAGGATTTTGACTCGGAACGCCCGAATTGAAACGTGGGCGGTTCCGGCCAACCGGGGGCGATCGGATTCGACTGGTTCTCCGCGGGTGGTGGTCGCGTGTCGTGGTTGATCAGTTTGCCACGTAAAAAGCTGATCGAAAAAGAACTGCCAACAAGCAGTTTGCTCTCGCTGCCTAGAGATAGGCGCGACCGTCTGCGGAAGCCCCGCCTGAGGCGTCCAAAAGTCGGTTACCAATTCGGGCTGGTCTCCTCTCACTGATCGCTGGTGAGGAGACGAGATCAAAGGCGATCTGGTCAGGGGACGTTTTGTTCGGCGTACCGACTCTGACGACTTGAACGACGGACTACACACGTAGAGGCCCCATCTCAGGGCTCTCAGGACGGGGGTTCAATTCCCCCCGCCTCCATGTGAAGGCCGGCTGCAGTTGATGCAGCCGGCCTTTTTTTGTGCGCCAAGTGTTCCAGGAGAGACTTGAGGCCGAGAAGGCGTCTCTGTGTCACTCGCGTCCGTCTCCGTCCGTCGCGTGCAGGGAATCCCGGGACGAGCCCTGCACGCGACGGACGGAGACGGACGGCACATCAGCAGACGATCGGCGGTGGATTGCCGACGTCTTCGCGTCGGCTGGGCCTTCCTGGAAGAAGAGCCCTGCCGCTCGGGAGCAAAAACGGGTGGATGGGGCCGACCTCGGAGCGAACGAAGCACATGGAAATGTGTGCCACGGCTCTGAGAGCCGTGAATGGCCCCTCCTATGGCTCCGAGCTCCAGGTCGGATCGGTGATCTCGCCAAGTTGATCCGAGGGAATCTTCCAACGTGAATCGTCACGGCTCACAGAGCCGTGGCACGCGGGGATCGACAGTGCCGCCCCGCCAGGAGTTCAACCAATTCATCGTGAGTCGATGCCTCACAGCCCCCTGATCGTGCCATTGAATTTCCCGCACTTGCAGTAGTGTTCCCATGCGGTCGGGCTAAGCTCCCTAAACTCAATGCGATGCCCGCATTTGTCACAATCCAAAGAACAAGTGCCGTTCTTAAAATACTCTTCCGATGCTTGAATGAATCGCCCAAGGTCTCTTGTATCGGTTAACTTTTTGTGTTTCTGTGAAACCTTCGACCCCTGATCCGCTGCAAATTGGTCTGCCAAGTCAAGGAGCAGAAATCCCAATTGACTTTCAGAGAAGTTGAAGTCTTCTGTAACCAATCGTCCCAACCCGCCAGCCATCCGCTCTCGTTCTCGTTCATTCATGGTGCTCCCGGCGAGCATAGCTTTGAGTGATTCGATGATTACCGGCAGGAAACCGTAGGCATTGGGGCTTTGACTGGCCTCTTCGGCCTTTGTGATTGCTCTAGCGATTTTATCTCGGAGTGTTCGGTTCATGACCGTCCCCAATTCACTTCCTGAATTCTTCCGACCGATGTCGAATCCATACGGATAGTCTGCCACCCGCCGCCTCTCACCGGGGCAAAAGCTAAGCCCGCTTGCAGACCGCCGACCTCCCTGCCCCATGCGGTGTCCATCTACTCCTTCTTCGGGGCAGGCGCATCGGCTTTGGCGTCTGTCAGAGCCTCCTGGCTCCATATTCCGTCTTTGCTGCGGACAACTCGGATCTTGTATTGCCGCAGCTGAAACTCGGTGATGATCCACCCCTCCTTGGTCACCTGTGCGACAAAGGGGATGTGTCCGGCGAACAGGTCGCTCTGGAAGGTCACGATCCCCTCAGCCCGCTCGGCGTTTGACTGACAAATGCAGTCGGTGATGTACTTCGGCTGAATGAAGGAGGCGTAGCCCTTGTCCTTGGAAATCCACATCGCCTCCAGGATCTCCGACACCTTGAGTCCCTCACCCAGAATCCGAAACTCCTTGTGAGCGTCCGGGTTCTTCCCAGGAGGCTTGAGCGTTAAGAGAACGAGAGACAACGACTTGCTTCTGACGGTTTCCGGTCGAGGATTTCTCGAGAGAGCCTTGAAGTCGGCGTTGCTGATACCGGCAGCCTCCGGGAGCAGTTTCTTGGCGAGATCGACGGTGAGTTCCGCCTCACCCGCAGCCGGATCAGTCTTGGTGTCCTCTTGCCCCAACGCCGTGCGGTAGGCCAGGAGCGTCGCCCCCGTCGCCATAAAGGCGACGACCATCACGAGGGAAAGAGCCGCCTTGATCTTGAAAACGAACATGGTTTTCACCGCTCCTTCTCACTGAATGCAGAAAAGAACGACCTAAACCAAAGCAGAGAGAAACGACTGTAGAAATGGGAGATGGCGAACTCAACAGCAACTCCATCTCGACGACCCGGTACCACGGCCACGCCATTGAGTGCAGAGCCATGCGCATGCCACTCTTGCGCAACAATGAATCAGTCGCTGGCGGGATCTTTGGGCCGATCGACGATGCATGCCCAGAGAAGCGCCGGGTACCACTCCTGGTGCTCTGACCAGCAGTGGCACCGGTGGCACTAGTGCCATGTCCAGGGCAGAGATTGGGCCAAGGCAACTCTCACGAGTAGCTCACCGAATACAAAACGTCGGCGACGAAGCTCAATAGATCTTCACCCTCCAGGCGCTGACTCGACAGCGAGAGGAAGCGATCGGTCAGCCGTTCCAGGTTTTCACCGATCGGCAGATCAAGCTCGATCTCACCTGTCGAGGCGGTATCGTCCTGGTCCTTGTCGAACGGAGGCGTACCCGAGTCGTCTTCGTGCCCGTACACGTCGACTGTGACTTTCTGGGAGGCGAGCGTCACCACTTCCGGGCCGATGGTCAACGTTCTCGGAGGTGAGATCGTCAGGCTGGTGTTCGTTTCCAACGTCGCGACGTTGATCCGGCTGGACAGATTTCCTCCCGGTCCACCATGACGAAGCCTGAAATCGAAGAAGCCCTCGCCATTGGTGCTATCGTCGCTGTCGTCGAGATGGCCCAGCCGGACCAGTTTCGCCGTGACCGTCCGCCGGCGCAACGTCAGCGTCTCCGGCTGGACCGCTGGTGTCGTCGCACTCGCCGCATCGGGCTTGGTATGCCACAGGTAGTCCCAACGACCATTTCGATCCCAAGTGAAAACCACAAAGAAAAGCGTGCTTCCCGCCAGGAGTCGCCTGTCGGTCGGCGTCAGCCGATGCAAGAACTTCGGACCGCTTGGGACCGACACCGCATTCGCGACGATAAACCTATCGAGAAATGTCGGAACGCCCGCTTCGTTCTCGAAGGGCTTTTCGGAACAGAGTTGCACTCGGGCCATCGTCACCGCGGCTCCGCTGACCGACATCGATACGAAGGTCCCCCCCGGCCGGATGTCGATCTGCGGCGACTCCGTGCACTGCGTCATGAAGCTCGTGCGTCCCCCCTCACGTAACACACAGGGAAAGCTGCGCCGCGCCAGCACGTCTCCCGTGCCGCTTTTGTTCCCTTTGCCCTTCTCGTAAAGCAACACCTGATACAGCTCGCCGATGTTCAGCGGCACCGCTCTCGGAGTTGGCTGGTCGAAGGTATCAACGAACGAAAACTCCGGGACCGAGAACGTCCCACCGACCGGAGGAAACGAAATCGTTCGCTCCCAGATGTCGACAAGGTTGCCGGGCGTCCCCGACGGATTGACCGTGTACACCGCGTCGCCACCGCCGCCGGGCGTGCCGAGCGCAAACTCCAGTTCGTTCTGCAGATCAAGTCCAGCCATGCTGCTGCTCCGGGCCTAGGGAGATGAGCGAATGATCCTGCGAGACAGCCCACACGGTGTTGCAGTTTGAACGAGGCCGCGCCAACCCCGGGCTGAGCTGCCAGCGAAAAAACATCCTACACCAAGCGAATCTTAGACTTCCACGACTTCTTGAACGCTGCCCGAGGTTCTTTCAGATCAATGCCCCATGCGGCGGGGTGGCTGGGGTCGTAGCAATGCGAAGCCCTCAGCCGAATGTTGCCGAGCTTCCACAGCCAAACCCGTCAGGGATGTGAGGCGCGTCCCACACGCGATCGCCAAGGCGCAGAAGTGAGGACCTGACCGTCCGTGTTTGCTCCCGAGCGGCAGGCTTCTCTTCCCGGGCCGACGCGGTAGCTCGCCACCCGCAGAAGCGTCTCCCCGTTTCGGAATCGACCGTCCGTCTCCGTCCGTCGCGTGGAGGGCTCGTCCCGGGTTCCGTGTGCACGGTTCCCTGCACGCGACGGACGGAGACGGACGCGAATGGCAACGATCCCAACGGACGACCGACCCGAAAGCGACCGGCCACATCGGGTGCTCGAGCCACCCGCTCCGTTGATCCATGCAGACGGTCTTCTGCCGGGATCTCTGGAGCCGCTCAACAACCCTCTTGACAATAGTGATCTTTTGTACACACTCCCCTCCAGAGGAGGATGGAGACTGTGACTCGTCATGGGATTGCCCGGCAGACCATCGCGGAGCTTCAGACGGCGATCCGTCGGTGCGAGCGAAAGGCTGTTCCGACCAGAGACGGAGTCGTTTCGACCGGGAGCCCGGGAGTGGACGAACTCTTTCCGGCTCAGGGGATTCGGCGGGGGAGTCTGGTGGAGTGGCTGCGGACCGAGGAGGCCGGCGGGGCGGTGACGTTGTCGCTCGTGGTGGGGCGAACCGTCACTCCTCGCGAGCGGCCGATCGTGCTCATTGACCGGCGGCGGGAACTGTTTCCGCCGACGCTCCAGGCGATGGGAATCGATCTCGCTCGCCTGGTGTGGATTCACCCCAGGACAGAGAGCGATGCACTCTGGGTTTGCGAAGAGTCGCTCCGGTGTCCGGGAGTCGGTCTGGTCTGGATGACTGTCGACCGGTTGAGCGGGACCGCCTTCCGGCGGCTGCAGCTCGCCGCGGAGGAAGGAAGGACCGTCGGCTTTTTTGTCCGGCCGGGAATCGCCGCGCGACAACCGTCGTGGGCGGACGTGAGGCTCAAGGTCCGTCCGATTGCGTCGAGAGAAACGTCCTTTCGATATCAGATCGAGAGGGCCAACAGCCCGGGATGGCCGCGGCGTTCAGGGAGCGAGGTCTTGATCGACAACGTGCAGGGAACGATTCATGACGACTCCCCTTACCGTTCCCGCCCCCACCCCCGCCCGGCAGATCCTCTGCCTGTGGTTTCCTGAGTGGCCGACTCAGCGGCGGCTGGCGTCCCGGCCGGAACTTGAACACGCGGTGCTGCTGCTGACCGAATCGACCTCGCGGGGCGAGTTCGTCCGCCATGTCAATCCGTCAGGGGAACGGCGCGGCATCATGGCGGGCATGCCGGTCAGCGAAGCCCGGACGCTGGTTCGATCCCGAGATCGACTCGCCTGCGAACCGACCCATCCCGCACAGGACCGCCAGGGACTGATCGAACTGGCGCTCCAGGCGGAGCAGTTCAGCTTTTGCGTCGGCCTGGAAGAGACCGAGCGGCCGGAATGTCTGTTACTGGATGTCACCGGGATCGTGCCTCTCTTTGGAGGGGAAGAGTCACTCGGGAAACAGATCGACGAGTGGGCTTTCGCCCGATCCCTGAAGGGGCGGATCGCCATCGCCAGCACGGTCGGCCAGGCATGGGCTGCCGCGCATGTCGTCGCGCAACAGCATCGACCGTCGATTCTTTCCACCGGGAACCGAGACGCTCTCGAAGCCTTTCCGCTTATCGCTTTGCGATTGAGCGAAGCGACAGTCTCCAAACTCCATCGTCTGGGACTGGAAACTGTATCGCAGCTGCTGGCTCTCGATCGTCCCGCTCTGCTCCGCCGGTTTGGTGAAGAGTTGTTGCGGCGTCTTGATCAGTTCACCGGAGAGCGCCCGGAGTGGATCACGCCCTGCCGCCCCCGGCCGCGGTATCGCGTGGAACGCCAGCTCGAGGAGGGGATCGACCAGGCCGAGGCGATCGAGCACCTGTCGTCCGTGCTGCTGGAGCAGCTTCTGCAGCAGTTAGAGCCGTGGCGGTTGGGGCTCCGCCATCTGCGGGGGGAGCTCCGGCTGGAAGACCACACCCTGCAGACGATCGACCTGCGGGTCTGCCAGGCGACGCTGGACCGACCCCATCTCGAGGAGCTGCTGCGGCTTCAATGGGAGCGAATGTCGCTCGCGGCTCCGCTGATCAGCTTGTCCTGGGAGGCCCTGGAGATCACCCCGCTGGGGGCCTCTCAGGGGGAGTTGTTCGATCAGGCATCGCGCGATCAGGCCCGGCAGTATGCGATGCTGATCAATCGCCTCGTCAGCCGCCTGGGGGAAGAGGGGGTGATCGCTCCCCTGCTCCTTCCCGATCCGATTCCCGAACGGTCGGTGCGGCGGCGACCGATGACGCAAGGGGCCGGAGAGACTCTCGCGCCTTGCCCCGATCGGCGATGGCATGCGCTGGACCGTCCACCGCTCTTGTTCAACAAACCCCGCCCGATCGAGGTGATCGCCGCCGCTCCGGAAGGACCGCCTCATGTGGTCCTGTGGGATTCGCGTCGCTGGGAGATCGGCGGTGCCTGGGGACCGGAGCGGATCGAGTCGGGCTGGTGGCAGGACGAGTACGTCCGCCGCGATTACTACCGCGCGGAGACGACGACGGGATTGCGGTTGTGGCTCTTTCGGCGGCTGCAGGATGGATGCTGGTTCTGGCACGGGGAGTGGTGAGCGATGCCCTACGCCGAGCTCCACTGCCGGACGAACTTCTCGTTCCTCGAAGCGGCGTCGCATCCCGATGAGCTGGTGCGGCGGGCGGTCGAACTCGGGTACCGGTCGCTCGCGATCACCGACATCAACACCCTGAGCGGAATCGTCCGGGCGAATTCCGAGATCAAGGAATTGCCGGATCCGCAGTCGCTGCACCTGATCATCGGTGCCGAGATCCGCCCGGTCGATGCCCCTCCCGTCGTCCTGTGGGCGAAGAATCGCAAAGGATACGGCCAGCTCTGCACGCTGATCACGCGAGGCCGCCGAAAGGCCCCCAAGGGGGAATGTCATCTGACTTTTGAGGATCTGGCTCAGCACACCGAAGGGCTCCTGGCCGGCGTCGTCCCGTCGCTGCGCGAGGAAACGTTCTCCGCTGAAGAGGGACGCCGGTATCGCGATCTGTTCGGAGAAGCGGCGTATCTGCTGGCAGAACTCCATCGGGGGCCGCATGAGGCGGAACGGATTGCCTGGCTGAAGGGCGTCTCCCGCGACATCCAGTTGCCTCTCGTGGCGGCGGGCAACGTGCTGTTTCACGATCCGGCCCGCAAACCACTCCAGGATGTCCTGACGGCGATCCGGCATCGGACCACCGTCGCCCAGGCGGGGGATCTCCTTCCGCCGAATGCGGAGCGGCACCTGCGCTCTCTGGAGACTCTGCGGGCGATCTACGCCGACCTTCCGGAGGCTCTGGAGCGGACTCAGGAGATCGCCGGCCAATGCACGTTCCGGCTGGAGGAACTGCGCTACGAGTACCCCGAGGAACTCGCTCCTCCGGGCCTCACGCCGATGGCGCATCTGCGAAGTCTGACTTCGGCCGGGGCTCAGGAACGCTTCGGTCAAGGTGTCCCGGACAAGATCGCGGCGGCGATCGAGCATGAACTCCAGTTGATCGAGGACCTCCACTACGAGGCGTTCTTCCTGACCGTGCACGACATTGTCCGGTTTGCCCGATCGCGAGGGATTCTCTGTCAGGGTCGCGGATCGGCGGCGAACTCCGTCGTCTGTTATTGCCTGGGGGTGACCGCCGTCAGTCCCGAACGGATCAACCTGCTGTTCGAGCGGTTCATCAGCCGGGAGCGGAACGAAGCTCCGGACATCGATGTCGATTTCGAGCACGAACGCCGCGAAGAAGTCCTGCAGTATCTCTACGAGAAGTATGGCCGCGACCGGGCCGGGATCGCGGCGGTGACGATCACGTATCGTCCGCGCTCCGCCATTCGGGACGTCGGCAAGGCGCTCGGGCTCTCCGCCGACCTCATCGACCGGCTGGCGAAGAACGCCGACCACTACCAGGCGACCAGCGACATGGCCCAGCGCTGCCGGGAAGCGGGGCTGGCAACCCGCTCGAAGATCGGCCGGCAGTTCCTGCATCTGGTCCAGGAGCTGATGGGTTTCCCCCGGCACCTCTCGCAGCATGTCGGCGGCATGGTGATCACCCGGGGGCCGCTGCACGAACTCGTTCCCATCGAGAATGCCTCGATGGAGGGGCGGACCGTCGTGGAATGGAACAAGGATGACCTCGACGACCTCGGCATTCTCAAGGTCGATTGCCTCGCTCTCGGGATGCTGACCGCCATCCGCAAATGCTTTTCGCTCGTGGAAGCGACCTGTGGAAAGAAGCTGACGCTGGCGGACATCCCCGAAGGGGACCGGGACGTCTACGACATGATCTGCCGGGCCGACACGATGGGCGTATTTCAGATCGAGAGCCGTGCCCAGATGTCGATGCTCCCTCGGCTGCAGCCCAGGACCTACTACGACCTGGTCATCGAAGTCGCGATCGTCCGTCCCGGCCCGATCCTGGGAGACATGGTCCACCCCTACCTGCGGCGACGGGCCGGCGAGGAAGCGGTCACCTATCCGGAGGGCCCCCTGCACGATGAGTTGAAAGCGGTTCTGGAGAAAACCTGCGGCGTGCCTCTCTTTCAGGAGCAGTGCATGCAGCTGGCGATCGTAGCGGCGGGGTTCACGCCGGGCGAAGCCGATCAGTTGCGCCGGGCGATGGGAGCGTGGCGGCGTCCGGGCCTGATCGATCAGTTCCATGAAAAGCTGCTCGGCGGGATGCAGCGGAACGGACTCTCCCACGAATTCGGCGAGCGGATCTTTCACCAGATCCGGGGATTCGGCGAGTACGGATTTCCGGAGAGCCATGCCGCCAGCTTCGCGCTCCTGGTCTACGTCTCCTGCTGGCTCAAGCATCATCACCCCGCCGAATTCACCGCGGCCCTGATCAACAGCCAGCCGATGGGGTTCTATGCCCCGGCCCAGCTCATTCAGAACGCCCGGCGGCATGACGTCGAAGTCCTGCCGGTCGATGTCTGTCACAGCGACCGGGACTGCACCATCGACTCCGGCCGACTGCGGTTGGGACTGCGGTTGGTCCACGGCCTCTCGGAGAGCGCCTGCCGGAAGATCGCCGAGGAGCGGGGGACTCGTCCGTTTGTCTCGCTGTCGGATTTCCTCAAACGGACCGCCCTCGTGCCGGCTCAGGCCAGATTCCTGGCGGAAGCGGACGCGCTGCGGAGCCTGACGCCCCATCGCCGCGATGCGGTCTGGAACGCCCTGGCGGTCAAACCGAAGCTCCGGCAACGAACCCTGTTCGACCACCTCCCTCCCGACGAGCCGCCGGCTGCTCTCCCCTCCATGACGCCGGAGCAGGAGGTCCACTGCGACTATCAAACGACGGGGCTGTCGCTCCGGGCCCATCCGCTCAGTTTTCACCGCGACTATCTCCACTCGCTCGGCGTGATTCCCAACGGGGAACTGGCCCACATGCAGACCGACTCCCCCGTGAAGGTCGCGGGAATCGTCCTCGTCAGGCAGCGCCCCGCCACCGCGAAGGAGATCACGTTCGTCACCCTCGAAGACGAGACCGGCACGGCGAACCTGCTCGTCCACCGGCAGACCTGGGAACGCTTCCGCCGCATCACTCGCCGTTCGCAGTGCTGGATCGTTCACGGAAAAGTCGAATGCCGCGGCCTGGTCATTCACGTCATCGTCGAACGACTGGAAGACCTGAGTCCACGTCTTGCGCTCTCGCTGAAGTCACGAGATTTTCACTGACCCCGAAGAGGAGACCTGGATGAACGACATGCCTCTCACCGTAAGCCCGACAGACCATCACAGCGCTTCCGACGGCGATTCGATCCGTCGCAGCACGATCATGTCACCGCTTGTCCTGAGGAACACGATGTTCGCAAAGGAAAACTTCTGGAAGTTCTTTATCAAGCTCCACAGAGCCCGTTCCCTCCATTTGGACCTTCGGCTGGAACACAACGGAGTTCTCAAGAGCTGGTATCTGCCTCCTCATCTCTTTCTGAATCCAACTCACTCCCATCAGGCGACGTCGACCATCGATCATCAACTCAAGTATGGCCCTGTCGAAAGAGTCATCCCCGCGGGGCTGTATGGCGCCGGGCCGATGTTGCTCTGGGACTACGGTCTCTGGCTCCCTGGCTCGGATGTCGACCAGGGACTTCGAGACGGCCACCTCCGGTTTCACCTTCGGGGGAGTCGACTCAAGGGAGGTTGGTCACTGACACGCAGCTTCTTTGACGGTAGGGGGGAGGTCTGGGCTTTGACGAAAGAAGACGATGCCGAAGCCTGGCCGCTCTCGGAGAGGAATCTCGTTGCTGAGATGCCGACGAGCGTGCTGACCGGCAAGACGTTGGATGAGGTTGCTGCCGATCCTGGTCACGTCGCTCCCCCCAGATCGGCTCGTTCCAGGAAGAACGGCCCGCACCGAAATCAGCCGCTTCTCCCTTTTGGCGATCCAGAGTCCTAGTCCAGTCGTCGACGACCTGACGATTCCCGCCGCATTCGAAGAGCGTGGACGTCCAATGGCTGCTGCTCCACAGGCCCAGCGACGCCACCAGCCAAACGCGGCTTATCGAGGGTCCATCGAGCGAATGCCAATCCGGCTTACTTCGCGGAAGCCTCGGGTGGTGCCGTCAGCCGGACGCGGACGTCGATCTGGTTGGTTCGAAGGGGAAGCGGGAATTCTCCGCCGGGGAGCTCGACCGTCACCTTGGCCATTCCTTCGACGATTCCCCGGTCCTGCGGAACCTGAAACTTCGCGTCGTAGTACTCCCAGTAGCAGCAGTGTTCGCCGAGCTCGTGGGTCGTCACGACCGCGGGATCGCCCGGAGCAACGGGCCATTCGATCCGGACCTGCATCAGCGTGGAACCGGGGATCACGGTTTCCCCGAGCCGGGTGGGGCCGGCGTCTCCCTGGCCCGGGGTCAGAAGGCAGACGCTCAGCCGGTTGACTCCGGCGTCGACGAGGAATTCCTTGTTGCGGAGCAGCCGCGGTTCGAGCGAGCCGCCGAAATGGAGGATGGAGGCCTTCACCGGAGCGTCCGCCCACAAGGTGCCGAACCAGCCGGCGTACATCTTGATCCCCTCGTCCTGGACCTGAAGAGGAGTTTTCGCGGAGCCGGTGGAGGGGGTGTCGTTGTGGACGTGCACTGACAGACCGTAGCTGTCCTCCTTCTCCCCGTAGTTCCACCGTGCGAGGCGAAACCCGGTCTGCATCGGGCCTGCGACGGGGCGGATCTCGTCGAGGAGATACTCATAGCCCCCGGTCCTCGATCTGCCGGCCGGTAGGGCCGGCCCGTCGTCGGTCAGGTCGCCGTTCCCGTTCCGGTCGACGTACAACGTCCGTCCGTCTTCGACGATCCAGACCCTGGTCTTCGCCTCGGCTCCGAACACCAGGAGGCAGTAGCGGGGCTTGTCCTGATAGGCCGGCTCCTTCCCGATGGTCCTGTCGATGGCCGCAAGGTCTGCCCCACGCACAGGAGCGACAGCCCACAACATCATCGCGAACAGGACAGGCCCAGGCAGCCGACGGGAAGCGGGCATCTCGTAGCTCCAGAGATCCGGGAACGAGCGGAACAGCCTTCTGCGGCGGGCCCCCCTGCTCTCTCGATCCGGGGCGACCGGCGGCCACGTTCGTGAAGAGCGCCCCACCCCTCTGGATCGTACCGACGAAAGAACGCGAATGTCGATCAGGCGGCGGACGAGAGCCGCGACAATGACGGGGCCGAGCCGGCTGCCGAGCTGCTGCGCGAGGAACCGGGCGTCCCTCTGAAGTAGACTGTGTCCGGAAGACTCTCACGCGTCGCAAGGGAAGATGATGGCCAAGGCGAAGACAAAGTTTGACCCGAAGGACTGGCGCAACTGGCGGAACTACCCCGGTGAATCGCTCACGTCGGTCGTCGGCCAATGCGAGACGTACGTCCACCAGCTCCTCAGCCGCAAGACGCTGCCGGACGAATCGGAGGTCAACGACCTCGAGGATCAGATCGATGACTGGATGGGAGCGATCGATGCCGGAGGAGTGCCCCCCAGGACGACCGTCGCGGAGTTCCTGAAGGACCACCCCGAAGAGTAGCGGTCCACACTCTCATCCGGCTCGATTCCGTCGCAGATCGAGATGAATGCCGAGAGCACCGTCTCTCTGTTGTCCGAAGACGCGTCAACCTGACATGACTTCCGGCAATGCCACCTGATCGACAAGCGCGGGAGTGACGCGATCACCATGACAGCAGAGGCCTCCCGAGCGGTGCGCGACCGGTCGACGAGCTGTACCGCTCCGAGTCCCGCCGGGTGTTCGCATCGCTGGTCCGGCTGCTGGGGGATTTCGATCTGGCGGACGAGGGGACGCATGAGGCGTTCGCCGCGGCGGTCGAGACCTGGCCGATCGAGGGGGTGCCGGAGCATCCGCGGGCGTGGCTGATCTCGACCGGACGGTTCAAAGCGATTGACGCCCTCCGCCGGCGGGGACGCCTCCGGGAACTGGAGCCGGAGCTCGCCGCGCGGGTCGAGAGCGTGGCGGGGGAGAATGCCGCCCGGGCGGATGTCGAGATCGAAGACGACCGGCTGCGGCTGATCTTCACCTGCTGCCACCCGGCGATCGATCCCCGGCTGCAGGTGCCGCTGACGCTCCGCGAGGTGTGCGGGCTCACGACCGAGGAGATCGCCCGCGCGTTCCTGACTTCGAAAGCGACGATGGCCCAGCGGATCGTCCGGGGGAAGGCGAAGATCCGGGAGGCGGAGATCCCGTACGCCGTCCCCTCGCTGCAGGACCTGCCGGTGCGGCTCGACGCGGTCCTCGCGGCGATCTACCTCGTGTTCAATGAGGGCTACTCGGCGTCCGAAGGGGAATCGCTGGTCCGGGTCGATCTCACGGCGGAAGCGATCCGGCTGGGGCGGCTGCTGCTGGGGCTGCTTCCCGATCCGGAGGTCCAGGGGCTGCTGGCGCTGATGCTGCTGCATGAGTCGCGGCGGGAGGCGCGGGCCTCGGCCGACGGCGAGATCGTTCTGCTGGAGGACCAGGATCGATCGCGCTGGAACACCGCGCTGATCGCCGAAGGGACCGGACTCGTGGAACAGGCCCTCCGGTCACGGCGGTTCGGGGCGTACACGCTGCAGGCGGCGATCTCCGCGATCCATGCGGAGGCCCCCACCGCGGCCGAGACCGACTGGAACCAGATCGTCGTCCTCTATTCGGTGCTGCAGCGGATCGATCCGTCGCCAGTGGTCGAACTGAACCGGGGGGCGGCGGTCGCGATGCGGGATGGCCCCGCGGCGGGGCTGGAGATCATCGACCGGATCCTCGGCCGGGGAGACCTGACGCAGTATTCGCTCGCCCATTCCGCCCGCGGAGAACTGCTCCGGCGGGCGGGACGGCCCGTGGAGGCCCTGACGGCCTTCGAGCAGGCGCTGGACCTGGCCCGGCAGGAGCCGGAGCGGCGGTTTCTTACAGGCCGGATCCAGGAGCTGACCCGGTAGCGGAGGCTCTTCGAAATATTTTCGCTGGTGATGTCGATTTCGCCCCTCGCCCATTCGACTACTTCGTGAAATCCGGCCGCGGTCGCAGCCGGACCAACCCGCAACACCCGCTACTCCAACGAGTTCCGAAAGCGAGACCACGATGAAATACGTCTGCATGGGGTTCTACGACGAGAAGAAGTTCGCCGCGATTCCCGCCGAAGAGGCGCAGCGGATGATGGAGGAGTGCTTCGCGTACGACGACGAACTGCGGCGCGGGGGGCACTTCATCGGCGGCGAGGCGCTCGACAGCTACCGGAATGCGGTGACGCTCCGGATGAAGAACGGGGAGGTCGAGGTGACCGACGGGCCGTACGCCGAGACCAAGGAATCGCTCGGCGGGATCCTGCTGCTGGAAGCCCGCGACCTGAACCACGCCATCGCCCTGATGTCGAAGCACCCGGGGGTCAAGATGGGACCGTTCGAGATCCGCCCGGCGGACGAGACGATCAATCAGCTGATCGCCGAGCGGAATGCCCGGATCGCCAAGGAGAAGTGAGCGGACGAGGTCTGCCGCCACTCACCGGAATCGATTCACGTCCCATCGGTCGAGGAACAGGTCATGTCTCAAGTACGAGTCCAGAGCTTCACGATCTCCCTGGATGGCTTCGGAGCGGGGCCGGACCAGACTCTCGCCACTCCGCTGGGAGTCGGCGCCGAAGCGCTTCACAGCTGGTTCGTTCCCACCCGGACCTTTCAGCGGGCGGTCATGAAGAACGAAGAGGGGGAGACCGGGGTTGATGACGACTTTGCCGCGAAAGGATTCCAGAATCTCGGCGCGTGGATCCTGGGGCGCAATATGTTCGGCCCCGTCCGCGGCCCCTGGCCCGACGACTCCTGGAAGGGATGGTGGGGGGACAACCCGCCGTACCACTGTCCGGTTTTCGTCCTCACTCACTACCCGCGGGCCCCGATCGAGATGGAGGGGGGAACGGTGTTCCACTTCGTCACGGGTGGGATCCACGAGGCGTTGCAGCGCGCCAAGGAGGCGGCCGGCGAGAAGGACGTCCGGATCGGCGGAGGGGTCTCGGCGATTCAGCAATACCTTCGCGAGCGGCTGATCGACGAGCTGCACCTGGCGGTCTCGCCGGTGCTGCTGGGGTCCGGGGAGCGGCTGTTCGCAGGCATCGATCTGATCGCCCTCGGTTACGACTGCGTCGAGCATGTCGGGACGCCGAAGGCGAGCCACGTCGTGATTCGCAAGAAGTAGGCTGGGAAGGAATTCTGCCACAGAGAGCACAGAGGACTCAGAGAGAAGGGGCGACGGTCGATCGCCCCGGGTCCGATCCAGTGTCTGGCATCGCCAGTCTGCCTCGGTGTTCTCTGTGGCCTCTGTGGCTCATTCCGAGCGGTTCAGTTCTTCTTGGCGAGGTCCAGAAAGACGATGTGCGACGGGTTGCCGACCGGGACGTACTGGCCGGTGAACTTGAGGAGGCCGGTCGCACGATCGACGGCGAACACCGCGACGTTGTCCCCCCGCTGGTTGCCGCAGTAGAGGAATTGACCGGTCGGGTCGAACGCGAAGCTCCGCGGGTAGTTGCCCCGGGTCCACTCGTCGGCCAGATGCGTGAGGGTTCCGTCGGCCCCGACCGCGAAGATCCCGATGCTGTCGTGCAGCCGGTTCCCGGCGTACACGAACTTGCCGTCGGCCGAGACGAGGAGCTCCGAGCAGAAGTTGCTTCCCGCGAAACCGGCGGGAAGCGTCGAGATCGTCTGCCGCGGTGCGAGCTGGCCTTTCACGGCGTCGTAGTCGAAGAGGACGATCGTCGAGCCCTCTTCTTGGATCGAGTAGAACCACTTGCCGTTGGGGTGGAAGTGGAAGTGCCGCGGGCCGTCCCCCGGCGGGAGAGTCACAAACGGGGGATCGTTCGCCACGAGTTTGCCCCCCTTCTCGTCGAACTTCCAGACGTAGATCCGGTCGAGGCCGAGGTCGACGTGCAGGACGTATTTGCCCGACGGATCGGCCTCGATCATGTGGGCGTGCGTCCGGTCGTGGCCGCTGAACGCGAAGCTCCCCGGAGGAGCGTGCCTGGCCCGCGTCGGACCGATCGGACCGGCGTCGTTCTGGACGTCGCTCGCCTCGCCCAGCTTCCCGTCCGCCAGGACCGGCAGCACGGAGACCGAGCCGCCGAAGTAGTTCGCCACGAGCAGAAACTTGCCCGAGGGATGCAGGCTGACGTAAGTGGGGCCGGCCCCGCCGGAACGGACCGTGTTGAGGAGTTTCAGCGCACCGCTCGTGCGGTCGATCTCGTAGGCGCTGACCGTCCCTTCCTTATTGTCCCCCGCCCGGTCGGTTTCGTTGGCCGAGTAGAGCCGCGTCCCCGCGGCATTCAGAGCGAGGCAGCTCGGGCTCGTTCCGAGTTCGTGGATGCCGAGCGGCGCCAGGGCTCCGGTCTCGCGGTTCACTTCGAAGATGTGGATCCCCCGGCCGTTCCCCGGCGGCAGGTCGACCTGCGTCGGGAGGACGTCGCTGAGGGGAGAGCTGAATGTGCCGATGTAGGCGAGCAGTTTTCCGCCGGGCTCCGCCGCGTGAGCCGCCGGCCAGCCGAGGAGCGGGGTGGTCCCCGCGAGGATGAGAGAGGTCTTGAGAAAGGAGCGCCGCGAAGGGTCCAGTGGCATCATGACGAGGTGCGGTTTCCGAGGTCGGTGGGGGCGATGGCAAGCGCAGACTGAGGAGCGGAGGCGTTCCGTAAGGTGCACTCGGACACGCCCCACCGCAAGTCGGGCGGAGGCTATTTCGCCGCCGCCGTCTCGGGGATCTTGTGCATCTCGGCCGCGAACTCATCCAGATATTCGAGCGACGCCGGCTTGCCGCTCCGCCGCAGCCAGGTCTCGTACGAGATCCGGACCGGAGCGGCAGGAAGCGGCTTGGCCCACAGGAGGCCGTCGCCACTGACAATGACCGACGTCTTCTTTCCGTCCGCCCGGCCGCGGAACTGGATCTCGGATTTTCCGAGCTCGTACGTGACAAAGCAGTATTCGTCGCTCAGGACGCCGGCGCCGTCCCGCTTCCAGCCGAGTCCTTCCATCTGCTTCACGAACTGCTCGACAAGCTTCGGGGGAGTCGTCCCCGCGAGCTCGTACTCGATCTGCTTGCCGTCGATGTCGAACTTGACCGCGGCGGCCCCCTTGGGGAGCTCGAAGTCGGCCGCTTCGATGCCCGGCTTGTCCGCTTTCCCCTTGGCTTCGGGGGCCTTGGCGGCGGTTTCCGCCTTGACCTGCCACGAGGTCCGCTCCGCGTCGCCAACAAAGATGCGGGTTCCCCCGGCGGGCATCGCGACCAGACGGATCAGGACGTCCCGCTGGCCGCGGATATACGGGAGCCAGCCGCGCCCCTTCTCGTCGTCGATCCGCCGCCCCGCTTCCCGCGCCAGCCAGCCGTCGAGCGGCATTTCGGTGTCGAAGAACTTCGCCGTCTCCGCGAGCGACAGCTTGGTACTGGCGACCAGCCGGAGATCGGTGGAGACGTCGAACTCGATCCAGCTCGCGTCCGCCGGGAGCGGGAGCGACTTCTCGGCGAGGTTCACTCCCATCTGGACCACGAGTTCGCCGGGAGCATCCGCCGGCGGCCCGATCGAGACCGTCAGCAGGCTTCCCCCCTGCACCAGCGTGAGGGACCGCGAATGGGGTTCTTCGGAATGGGAGGTGGCGAGCCGCGAGTACGGGACCCAGCCCGCTTCCCGGAGTTTCTGCAGGACCGCGACTTCCAGATCCGTCAGTGGCATCCGGGTCCGGTAGTGCACCATGGAGAACGAGGCGAGGTTCGCCGGCGAATCGATCGGGGAAACCTTCGGCAGCCAGTGGGCGTCGTAGTTGCCGGCGAAGCGGAGCGTCACCTGACGGCCCCCGGCTCCCTCCTTCACCGGTTCGCCGGGAGTCGGATAGGCGGGGCTGACCGACACGTTGAACAGGCAGTCCGCCTTCTGGAAATTCAGCCCCGGCTGGAGCGGATCGGCGGGGGTCTCCTTCCAGCCCGCTTTGCCGAGGACGTGGCGGTAGAAAGTCTCGATCTCTTCCTGCGGCGCGGCGGTGGCGTAGGTGTCTGAGCCGCCGTAGCTCCACATCGGCTGGGCGTCCGGAAGCCGCGGGAACGACCGGACGTCGATCACCTGTTCCAGGCGGGCCGGGGAGTCGGCGTGCTTTGCCGCGGTTCCTGCGGCACGGAGCGCGGGAGAGGCGATCGGCTCAAGACCGAGCCCCTTGGCTCCGGCGGCGGTCCCCCACAGGCGGACGCGTCCCTCTTCCGTCGCGATCAGGAGCGTGCCGTTCTCGGGAAGCCACGCCAGGCCGGTGGTCCGGCCTCCGTCGGCATCGATCACCTGGATCACCTGGCGGGTGATCGCGTCCCAGATCCGGATCGCCCGGTCTCCCGAGTCCGTCGCAATCCGGCGGCCGTCCGGCGAGAAGACAATGCGGTGGGCGGCGACCGGGAGGACGGCCGACGACAGCGCCTGCCGGGGGATCTCCCAGAGCTTGGTTTTCGAGTCGGAGTCGCTGAAGGCGAGCCAGCGGTGGTCATTCGAGACACCGAGTCCCGCGCCGACGAGCCGGCCGGTCGTCAGGGTCGCGACCTTTTCGCCGCTCTCGATGTTCCAGACCGTCGCTTCGCGGCCGGCGGTGGCCAGGAGGGTCTCGGTCAGGAAGGCGAGGCTCTGGAGCTCCTGCTTGTCGATCTTGAGGCTCTTCCCCTTCTCGCCGCCGGGAAGTCTCCAGAGCCGGACTTCTCCCGAGTAACTGGTCGTCGCCAGCGTCTTCGAGTCGGGGGAGAACGCGAGCTGCGCCAGGCGGCCCTCGTGCGCCTTGACGAGAGTCGGCTTGGCCGGGTCCTTGCGGTCCCAGATCCGGAGCCGGCCTTTCATGTCGCCGGCGGCGAGCCACTGGCCGTCGGGCGAGATCCCGATGGCCCGGATCGGCCGCTCGACGTCCTCCTCTTTCAAGTCCGCCAGGAGGTCCGCGGTCGGCTGGGGCTCGCTGATGTTCCAGGTGGTCAACCGGGCTCCGCCGAGCGCAAACTGCTTGCCATCCGGCGCAAGAGCGAGCCCCTGGATCAGGGCATCCGAAAAACCGTCGTAGCAGGCGAGGAGCTGCAGGGGGGGCGAGTCGGTGATGCCCCAGCCGGCGATCTGCTCCGCCGTGGCGGCCACGGCGGGTTTTGCCGGGGCCGGAGCGGCCTGAGTGAGCTGCTGGCCGGAGGCCTGTGGTGCGGCGGCTGGGGATGCAGGGGTTCCGTTTGCCGACGGCTCGGAAGCCGCCGCGGCGGTGGCGGTCGACGAGCTGGTCGTGGCGGCCGCAGTCGGCGGAGCAGCGGGTTCTGCGCCGCAGCCCTGGAACGGGAGCGCGGCGAGGCTCCCCGCGAGGCAGAGACGGCGGAAGGCGAGCCGGAAGGGGTCCTGGGACGCAATGACAGCCCGCGGTCCGTTCGAAGGTCGACGCATCGGTGATCTCTGCAGGGGTTCAATGTGGCCCGGGGGCCAGGATGCCGTTTTTCGCTGGTACGCCGCTGAAGTCGGCCCGTTTCGGGGGAAGCTGGCAGAATCGTCGAAGATTTGCGAACCGAAGACAATTCCGGAGCGACTGGATCTGCCGTTCGCGAGTTCCCTTGACCGAGACGAGACGCACGATGCCCCGCTCACCCGACGACATTCGAGACGAGCTGCTCGTCCTCCGATGTCGGCGGGGGGAAACTGCGGCCTGGGATGAGCTGGTCCACCGCTACCACGGTCGGCTCTTCTACTACGTCCGGCGGATGGTCGACCGGGACGATCAGGCGGCGGCCGTGTTGCAGCAGGTATGGCTCCAGGTTCTCGAAAGCTTTTCGAAGCTCCGGCAGGGGGACCGACTCGCACCGTGGCTCTACAGCCTGACGCGGAACGTGGTGATGAGCCACTACCGCGAGCGGTACCGGTCGCTCGAGGTCGCCGCTGCGGAGACGGTCGACGAAGCCGGGGCCGGAGAGACCTCCGACATCGCGCGACTCGAAGACGCGGAGCTGATTCACTTCGGACTCGGCCGGATCGGTTGGGGGGAACGGGAAGTCCTGACGCTCCACTTCCTCAATGACCTGTCGGTCGCCGAGATCGCGGTGGTCCTCGGCATCCCGCCGGGGACCGTGAAGTCGCGGCTCTCGCGGGCCCGCGCGGAGCTGCGGGCGGTTCTCGAACAGGAAACCGGTGAACGAACCTCAGGAGGCGGCCGCGATGGCTGACCACGAACCTCGCTCCGCCGCCGCTTCGACCGCTCGCGACTTCCGCGACCGGCTGCTGGCGGCGGGTGCTCCCGATCCGGAATTCCAGACTCGACTCCAGCAGGAGATCCGTCAGATGGTGACTCGCAAACTTTCGATGCCCCGCAAACTGTTCCTCGGACTGGTCGGCTGCGCGGCGCTCGTCAGCTCCCTCGTGTGCGGGACGCTGGCGGCGACCGAACCGCAGCTCCCGCCGATCGCCCGGATCGGACTGGGGACCGGCGTGCTGTTCGGCCTCGGCTGGATCGCCGCGATCGTGTCGATCCTCCGCCGGGGGGAACTCGACCTGAAGCGGGACGGCCGCCGGATCGCGCAGATGGTGTGGGGCTTCACGCTGCTGATGACGGTCTTCTTCTGCCTCGTCGGGATGTCGCGGCCCGACCGGCCGGTGAGCGTCCTGATCATGGTCCAGTCACTCGTGTTCCTGATCGGGGCGGCGGTCTACTGGCTGAACCATCGGATCGAAGAGGCGGAGCTGAACGTCCGCGAGAAACTGCTCGAGATCGAGCTCCGGCTGGCCGAACGGACATCCGCTCCGTAATGTCTGCGGGCTCCGAGGGAGCATCCCGCTCCACGCCCGATTCAGACAAGGACGCCGCAGCCCGCATGGATGGTCAGACGTTTGCCCCCGGCCCGACCCCGACGACCGTTCGCGCGAGCGACGGCCGCGTCCTGACCGTGCCGGGGGGGTGGAGCCTGCTTCCCCCCGGAGACCCCGGGCTGACCCGCCGCGTCAAACTGGCGGGGGATCACTGGGTGGTTCAGGAGAAGCGAGGTCGGAAACTCTTTTCTCGCGGCGTGTGGGCCCCGGCGGCGACGATCGAGCGGATCCGCGGAGACCTCGCGGCCGAACGCTCGACCGAGAGCTTTCAGAAGAAGAAGGTGGCGGCGGCGCAGCGGCGCGAGAAGCAGCAGACCGAGTATGTCGGCGATTTCTACGAGGCGGTCGTGGAGTTCCTGGGGTTCCACCCCCGGTACAACGCCGTGGCGGCGGGGCTGAGCCGTGCGGTGACCGATCACGCGACGCCGGTCGGCTCGGGGACCGTTGCCCGGACCGAGCGGATCCCGATCGAGCAGCGGGCCGAGGCGGCGGTGATCGCCTGGATGCGGCACCAGACGACCGGCTACGACGACATGGTCATCCCCCGCGTCAAAGGGAAGCGCCGCGAGGTCCGGCGAATGCTGGCCCAGCGGTCGAAGGAACTGCTCCAGCAGTATCGACGGGGAGAGCCGATCGCTGCGGACTGCCCGCTGACGCGAGCCCTTGCGGCGGGTCCCCGGCCTTCCGAGACGGAGTGATTCCGGCGACGGGCCGACCGGATCAGCGGCGGCCTCCCAGCCGTTTCAGGAGCGCGGGGCTCGTCAGTTCGCGGAGGGCGTCCTTGCCGACCCAGCGGGAGGTCGGATCGTCAGAGCCGGCGAGCCGCCGGGCGACTTCGACCGCGGCGGCGTTGAGCGTGGCGTTCCGCTTGCCGGTGGCCCGGAGCGCCATGTTGACGGCCTTCTTGACGAAGTTCCGTTCGTCGGTGGCGGCCTGCTCGATGAGGACCAGCCCCTCCATATAGTGGGAGTCATCCGCCTCCTTGTCGTGGACCGTCAGGCCCCACAGGAGCGCGAACGCCGCGCGGCGGATGAACTCCTCACGGCGGGGAGCCCACTGCTTCACCTTGCCCCAGGCGTGCGGGGTCCGGTCGAACAGGTGGAAGCAGACCGTGTCGCAGATCGCCCAGTTGTCGAAGTCCCGGCACCAGCGGTCCATCTGCGCGGGACTGACCTCGGCGGGATCGTCGATGAACGAGGCGAGCATCCGGGCTTCGTACCAGCCGGACTTCCAGAGTTCTCCGGCAACCTCGTGATTCCGACCGAGCGGCTTCGCGAGGGTTTTCAGGGTTCCGACCGGGACACCGAACGCCTTGTCGGAGGGGATGGCGTAGCGGGCCATCCCGTCGAGCGTCTTCTTCGTCCCGAGCCGCTTCAGCTCCGCGACGACGGAGTCGACATCGGGAGCAGCCGTCTCCCGAGGCTTGGCCTTGGATCGCGACGCGGCTTTCGAAGTCGCAGGAGAACTCTTGCTGGGCCGGGAAGAAGGCATGAGAGGCGTTCCGTGTTGGAAACCTGCGAGAGAGGTCTGCACTGTAGACCGCCCCGCGCCGGCTCGCATCTCCGGAACGCTCTCCCCTGCTCCGCTTCGAATCAGACCGCGGCTTCCGCATCCTGCCCGCTGGCGAACGACGGGGCAGCGAGTCGCGCCAGGTGGTCCCGGACGTCGCTCGCCCAGTCTGCGGTGAGAGCTTCGAACCGCGTCCGGTCAGCAGCGAAGAGAGCCCGGGAGGCCTCTTCGAAGCCTGGAAAATTTCCCGCCATTGACCACATGAACCGGCTGGCCGCCTCGCGGGCGCGGCGGGCTTCCGCCTCGGCCGGGTTCCGTTTCATGGCCTCTTCGACGAGGCGGCGGAGCGCGGCGGAAATCCCGCTCGGCTGCTGCTCAAGCCATTCCCAGTGCCGCGGCAGGAGGGTGACTTCGCGGGCGACGACCCCGAGTTTCGGCCGCCCCGGCCCGGCCGCGGGCCGGGGGACTTCGGTCCGTTTGACGACGTCGTCGAGAGTTCCGCGGAAGTCGAAATCGACCTGCTGGCCGGTTTGATCCTCAAAGATCAGGACCGGGTCGTTTCCTCCGCCGTCGAGATAAGCCTTTGTTTCCCGCAGCATCGCCCGCAGCTCTCCGGAGCGGATCTGCTTAGTCCCTGCAAAGGAGGTGAATGTCGGCTGGCTATCCATAACACAATCTTTCAAATCGAAGAGAGTCACGCCCCCTCGGGGGTCGCCGGAATATTACCCGGGCAAATCTCAATCGGCAATATCACCCGGGTAAATTCACTGGAACGTGAAAGATGCGTGAATGTGGCAACTCTTTTTGATACTGAACTTTACGAGATTCATCGACTTTCGAGGCGTCCCGCGGACCACCACGGTTCCCAGTCCAGTCTCCCCCGTGGCAGCGGATTCCGACGCTCTCCAACGGTCGCGGAACGCCTCGGCCGGGGGGCCTCACTTCCCCCTGTTCAGTCGCTTCTCAGGGGGCCGGCGTTGACTCCCGCTTTCCGTTCTCTAATTTGGCTGCTGATTTGACCCTATCTATGGAGCAGGCAACATGGCGAAGAGCGGATCCGCGATCGAAGGTTACAGCAAGGAAAAGATGGGGGCGGGCTGGAAGTCCTGTCCCTCCTGCAGCGGATACGTCAAAGGGCCGCTGACCAAGGAATGCCCCTCCTGCCATCACGTCTTCACCTTCAAGTCGAAGACGATCGCCAAGCCGGCCGCGATCGTGGCGAGCCGGGAGCAGGAGTTCGAGCAATCGGTGATGCTGCTGGCCCTCAAGATGGGGGGGCTGCCGAACGTCTCCAAAGCGGTCCAGAAGCTGAGCTCCGACCCTCTCATGGCGTTCGCGATCAAGTGCGGCGGCGTCGACAACACCCTCCGGATCATTCAGGGTGTCGATGCCAAGCTGAACGAGTTCCAGGTCGGCGGCAACTAGGCCAGAGCGGACATCGTCAGCAGAGAACAACACGATCCCGCTCATCCGAACCGGTGAGCGGGATCGTTCGTTTCACAGGCTCAACGGATCGGCGGGTTACGGCTGCGGCAGGTCAACCTGCTCGCCATCTGCCCGGGCGACCATTTTCCCGATGACTCCGGCATCCGTGTTCTCCGACAGGAACCGGACCGCTCCGTCGCCGAAGAGAGCCTGGGCTCCGCCGACGTGGAAGCTGAAGATCTCATCGTTCGGGCCGCAGTTCTTCTGGCTCCAGGGATTCGAGCCGCCGCCGACCGGACGGTTGCTGTTGTTGATGACCTTGCCCGGGTTGCCGTAGGTGGTCGTCGACGGCGCGGGCATCGGGCCATTGCACTGGCCTGAGACGCCAATCGCGTTCGACGGGTCGGCCCAGCGGTTGGGGCAATGCTCGTTGTTCCCCGGGCCGCAGCCCTGCCCCGCCGTCCCGGGGTTGCTGTCGGTCCCCGCGCCGAAGGAGCTGTTGGCATTGGCCACCGCCCACTGCCGGCCGGCCGACTCGGCGATCAGGACGGTGTTGCTCATCCCGTCCGTGACGAGATTGAGCGGCGTTCCGCCGAGCCCCAGTGCTCCGGCGCGGCGGCTGCCGGGTGAGGCGGGAGATCCGGAGGGATTCGGGAGCTTCACCTTGCCGATGTCGGCGCTGGCGCCGCTCGTTTCGATGTCGGTGTAGCTGGTCGCCCCGTAGTCGACCTGGCCGTATCCCTTCGGGTCGTCGATGGCGACGCCGTTGCTCGGGCAGAGGTAGGCCGCGAGCTTCGTCTGGCAGGCGCTGATGTTCTGGTTCGCGGTCGGCGTCTGCGTCGAGTTGTAGGCGGCGCCGAGGGACATCGAGTTGTAGATCGGCGCTCCGTCGACGTAGGGCAGGATCGAAGTGAAGGTCGAGTGGGGATCGAAGGCGGGTTCGTACTTCACGGAGCCGCCGCTGGTGTCCCAGTTCGGGGTGTTCGGCGGGGAGCCGAGCCGCTGGCTGCCGTACTGTGTTCCGCTGGCGATGAAGTCGATCCCCTTTCCGCTGGAGGGGAACCGGCGGTAGGCGGACTCGTAGTTGTGCAGCGCGAGGCCGATCTGCTTCAGGTTGTTGCGGCAGGTGCTGCGGCGGGCTGCCTCGCGGGCCTGCTGGACGGCCGGCAGGAGGATCGCGACCAGCACGGCGATGATCCCGATAACGACGAGGAGTTCGATGAGCGTGAATCCGTTTCGGCGCTCTCTTGGGACAGTTCTTCTCTGCATGACAACGCTCCTTGGAATGGTGGCCCGTCAGCCCGGGCCCGGGGTCGGCGCGCAGCGGCGCCACAGGAATCGGGGGAGCGACAAAGCTCCCCATGAGAAACTGGGGATGAGTCCGCGCAGCGGTTCCGTTCCGGCCTCAAGCGGCGCGGGAAGCGGGGTGCCCGTTCGGGAGGAGACTCTGCGGACCGTCGCGCCGCGTGCGTCTGCGGGGCGGGCGACAGCGATCGCAGGTGCTGAAGTGATTACGCCTGGAGCTGAGGCGTTCGTGAACGGGAACCGCGAAAAACCCAGCCCCCCTCTGGACCGGGGTCGGATGGGTTGCGCGCGACAAGCCTGCAGCGATGAGATCGCTCGAACCCCGTCCTGGCCGGCGCGACGTCGTCAGCTCAAACCCATCGTGCCACGGCCACCCGGGTCCAGGGGCGGAGCTCCTGGCCGCCGGAGGCGTTTTCGTCGCGGAACCGTGGCATACAACAGACGACCAATCGCAGACCGGTGCCGCGAACCTCCCTCTCCAACACGCTCCCGTCGACGAAAGAGATGGGAGTCCTCGCCACCGGTTCCCGAAATGGTCGCCCGTTGTATGCCACGGTTCCGCGACGAAAGCGCCTCCGGCGGGGCCAGCAGCGTGCTGGACCCGGGTCAGGGGCACGACTCGTGATGACCAGGCTCGACGCCGCGCGGCTGATCCGGTTCAATCGACGGTCTCCCCCGTCCATCTCCGCGTCCCCCTGACCGAGCCCCGCCATGAGCACTCCTTCCGCCCCCTCCCTGCTGCTGCTCGCGGGTGACTACGTCGAGGACTACGAGATCATGGTCCCGTTCCAGACACTCCAGACCGTCGGGTACACCGTCCACGCCGTCTGCCCCGGCCGGAAGACCGGGGAAACCGTCCGGACCGCCATCCACGACTTCGAAGGGGACCAGACCTACAGCGAGAAGCGCGGCCACAACTTCTCGCTGAGCTACGGCTTCAACAACGTCCAGACCACCGACTACGCCGGACTCGTCATCCCCGGCGGCCGCGCCCCCGAATACCTCCGGCTCAACGAGCGGGTCCTCGAGATCGTCCGGGAGTTCGACGCCGCCCGGAAGCCGATCGCCGCCGTCTGTCACGGACTCCAGATCCTCGCCGCCGCAGGCGTTCTGCAAGGTCGGAAGTGCACCGCCTACCCCGCCTGCGGACCCGAAGTCCGGCTGGCGGGAGGGACCTACATCGAAGTCCCCGTGACCGAGGCGGTCGTCGACGGCCACCTCGTGACCGCCCCCGCGTGGCCCGCCCATCCGCAGTGGCTCGCCGCGTTTCTGCGCGTCCTGGGGACGAAGATCGCGCTCGGCGCCTGAGCCGCAGCCCCTCCCCGGTTCTCCGGACGAGTCAGGAAAACTGCTGGCCGCCGCGGGGATCCGGGTTGCCCGGTTTGCGGGCGTGCGGCACAATTCAGATGTCTGAGTAAGGAGACCGTGTTCTGCTCCCTTGCCGGCGGAGCACAGTCCCCTTCTTCAGTGGCCGTTTCCCGCGCAAATCGTCGGGTATTTTGCATGTCGAAGAAGGACAACGTCGCGACGGCGATTACGCCGGAGCTGATGGCTGAACTGGAAGTGCTGATCGGATACGAGTTCCAGGACCGGGACCTGCTGTATCTCTGCCTGACCCATGCCTCCGCTTCGAAGACACGGCTCGACTCGAACGAGCGGCTCGAGTTCCTCGGGGACGCGGTGCTGGGACTGACGATCTGCGAGTGCCTCTTCCGCCGCTACGAAGAGAGCGCCGAAGGGGAACTGACCCGGATCAAGTCGGTCGTCGTGAGCCGCGCCTCGTGCGCGCAGCTCGCCCGGAAGATGGAGCTCGAGAAGTTCCTCGTCCTGGGACGGGGGATCTCCGCCCACGGCAAGCTGCCGTCATCGGTCCTGGCGGCTGCGATCGAAGCGATCATCGGCGGCATCTACGTCGACGGAGGCTTCGAGAAGGCTCGCGAGGTGGTCCAGCGGCTGTTCCTCGACGACATTCTCTCGGCCGCGCAGCTCGAGTCGGGGATCAACTACAAAAGCCTCCTGCAGCAGTCGGTGCAGCGGGAGTTCGGCGCAACGCCCGGCTACCGGGTGCTCGACGAGAAGGGCCCTGACCACTCGAAGTGCTTCAAGGTCGCGGCGGTCGTCGGAACGCAGACCTACCCCGGAGCGTGGGGCCCCAGCAAGAAGTCCGCCGAGCAGCGGGCCGCGGAGAATGCCCTCTCGGTCATGGAAGGGCTCGAGGCGCCGCACACCGGCGAGTAGACAGGTAGGAAGGAGCTAAACACCAAGACACGAAGGCGGCACAAAGAACACGAAGGAAGAGCGAGGGGCGGCTTCCTGGCAGCCCCACCAAAGACACGTTTGCCCTTGGTGTCCTTTGTGAGTTCTTCGTGTCTTTGTGTTTAACCCTCTCCGGGCACGATCTCGAGCAGGACTGGCTCCCGCCAGCGGGACCAGATGTCTCCCGCTCCGTCGGGGACCGTCACCACGAGCGTGTTGTGCGGCTCGAGCATCGAGACCCGCCAGCGGCTCCCCCCGGCCGTCTCTCCTTCGGCCGTGAGGCGATGGGCGTTGACCTCGACGGTCACGGAGGCAGCCGGAACCGGAAGAACGAGGAAGATCCGGTCGGCCGCGCCAAGTCCCGTCGGCTTATGGAACCGGCGGCGGAGCCGGAAGCCCCCTTCGCCGAAGTTCAGACGCTCGACCTCACCCGGCAGGTGAATCCGGGAATACCCCGTCCCCGCGGGTCCCAGCGGCGCGGCGTCCCACGGTCCCTGCAGTCGGATGGTGTGAACAGATTCGGAAGACATGGAATCCGGCAGAACTCCGGCAACGACGAGCGTCTCCAGGGAGGCGCGATGAGCGGCGGTGCACAGTCCGTCTTCGGCAAATGGTCATCCGACAATGAGTTGGGGCCGGGAGAATTCTCCGACGCCCTTCGGAACAACACCCGGGGGACCGGACAAGTGGACCTCCTCTGGCCTGTCCTGTTCTCTCTCCTCCGGGACGGGCCGGGAGGAGTCCGTCCCGCCGCCGCCGAAGCAGGTCCGCGGGGGAGTCGCCGCAACATCGCTCGCCACCATGGAATCCGCTGGAGAATGACGCCTCTTCCTTCGCCGGGCTGAGGGGCCGCTTGTCAAGGGATCTTTGTTTCGAATCGGCAACTCCCGCTAGTCGTCCCACGAATCCTGAGATAGTGTTGATTGAGGATTCACTCACTTAGCGCGCGAATTTCACAATTCCGTGATGAGCGGAGTCCTGAAACGAATCGCGCCAGACCGATGAGAGATCGGTCTACCAGCGTGAGCGGGATTGTTGCCGGGAGGTCTGTGGAGTCCTCTCGAGGTGGATTCAGTTCCCCAGGTGAAGCGCACTCACCTCAGCAGGCTGTTGTATGGTCGACCAACAAGTGGATGTCCCAGAGCGGAGCGTCTACGAGATTGCCCGGTTCGAGGCGTGGAAACACAAGTGGATCGAAAGCGAGAAGGCCCGGTATGACCAGGGTCTGCACGCTCTCCACGAGTGGAACCGCCGCTACTGGGTGCTGTTCGTACGGAGCTGTCTGCTCGAGCACATGGCCGGGCGGGTGTTCTACCGCGAGTTCCAGCGGGACTACTTCCGGCTGCTCGAAGTGATCCCCCGGCAGGATCCCCCCTGTTTCGATTTCGTGGTTCGCCAGTTCGTCCGGGAGCGTTGGGACAACCTCTGTTTCGTCACCAAAGCGGCCCAGTTCGGTTTCACCTTCGATCGCCTCCGCCCCGTTCTCGAAAAGCTGCCGGTTAACGAGACCCGCCTCCCGCCGCCGTGCTGGGAAGAGAACTAGACCTCTGCTGCGGGCCACATCGCTTCGAACCTGCCTCTTCTGACCCTGTCTCTTCCGACCCGGCCGCTTCCGGGCCTGCCGTGCGAGACCCGCTTCGTCTCGCCTGAAGAACGTCATCGTGTGAGACGGATTGCCCGCTGGTGCTGCGCCGCTCGTAATTGGTCGTGCGTTCGTCCGACACTGTCGGTCCCTGTTCTGGAGCGTCCTCAGGCGAGAATCGCACTCTGCGGGCGGGTTCTCCTTCGTTGAAGCCGCCGGGAGGCTCTCCTTCGGCAGAGTCTGCGGGGTGGGGGCGTACCACCGGTAGCGATTCTGCCGAAAAGACTCGTTGTGATGCCCGGCACTGGTCGATGTATCCCTCACGTGACAGGACTGCGGATTCGTGATCCCGCAATCGCTCCGCTTCGCGAGGAGACCAGGATGTTGAAGTTCAAGCTGTGGGCCGCGTGCTGCGTGGCCGTGATTGCGGCGGGATTCGTGGCAGCGACCCCGTCCGCCCAGGCCGCGCCTCCGGGACAGCCGAGCAACTGGCAGCGGTTCTACTACTACCCGTACGTCTACTACCCGCACAGCTTTCAGAAGCCGGTGGAGTACGACCACATGTACTACCGGTACCCGGTCGAGCGCCGCATTCCGGTGTACAACCAGAGCTGGAACAACTTCTACCCGAACCCGCACCCCTACCACTGGGGCAACCATTTCACGATGGACGTGTTCTAAACGGCCCGGGGGCGATGCAGCTTGCGACCCGCTTCTGCCAGGTGCAGAAGCGGGTCGTGCTGTTTCCAGCCAGCGTCCCGCTGGACCGGGGTGGCCGTGGGGCGATGGGTTTGAGCGGGCGGAGCCTCGCCGGCCAGGGCGGTGTTTGAGCTGGCGAGTTTTTGCAGGCGTGCCGCGGTGGGGGAGACGGGTCGTCCCTACGCGAGTGGCCCCCTGCCCCGGGTCCAGCACGCTGCTGGCCGCCGGAGGCATTCTTCCTCGTGGAACCATGGCGTAGAGTCGGCGCCCGCGTTGTAGAACGGCGTCGCGGGCCCCTTCTCTTCTCACCGCGGGGAGTGCAGTGCGGGCGTGCCGGAAAAGGGAGTTCGCGACACTGGTCCACGATTGAGCGCCCGTCGTGTTCCATGGTTCAACAACGAAAAGCGCCTCCGGCGAGGCCAGCAGCGTGCTGGACCCGGGTGGCCGTCGCACGATGGGTTTGACAGACGACGTCGCGCCGGCCAGGACGGGATTCGAGCCGTGAAGGCCGACACGGACCTCCGGCTTGGCCGGGATAGAGCCCGGCAACCTTGGGATTCCACCCCCAAAGCCGTAGACTCGCAGCTTCCCTGTCGCGCTCCTCGGAATTCTCCGGTCCGCCCATGGTCGCTCCCTCCGCCACTCCCACGGCGCCCGCTCCCCCTCGCATCGAGATCCGCGAGATCATCAAAAAATACCCCGGCGTCATCGCCCTCGGCGGCGTCTCCTTCGACGTCCGCGCCGGCGAGTTCCACGCCATCTGCGGCGAAAACGGGGCCGGCAAAAGCACCCTCATGAAAATCCTCTCCGGAGTCATCACCGACTACGGCGGAGAAATCTTCCTCCTCGGCCAGCCCGTCCGCTTCCAGGGAACCCGCGACGCCGAAGAGGCGGGCATCAGCATCATCCACCAGGAACTCAACCTGGTCGAACAACTCAGCGCCGCCGCCAACATCTTCCTCGGCCGCGAGAAACGCAGCGGCCTCGGACTCCTCGACGACCGCGCCATGGAGGCCGAAGCCCAGAAACTCTTCGACCAGCTCGACTGCGAGATCCGCCCCTCCCAACTCGTCTCCGAACTCCGCGTCGGCGACCAGCAGCTCGTCGAGATCGCCAAGGCCCTCTCCAAGAAGGCCGAAGTGGTCATCATGGACGAGCCGACGAGCGCCCTCACCGAGTCCGAAGTCGAACGCCTCTTCCGCGTCATCGAAAAGCTCCGGAAGCAGGGGGTCACCATCCTCTACATCTCGCACAAGATGGAAGAGGTGTTCCGGCTCTCCGAACGGATCACGATCATCCGCGACGGCAAGCTCGTGAAGACCGTCAACCGGACTGACGTCACCCCCAACGACATCTGCCGCCTGATGGTCGGCCGCGAGATCGACAACGTCGATCTCACCGCCGGCCGCCAGCCGGGGAACCTCGTCCTCGAGGTCAAGAATCTTTCGCTTCCCTGGCCGGGCCATGCCCGGAAGTGGCGGCTGGAGAACATCAGCCTCTCGCTCCGGGGCGGAGAAGTCCTCGGCATTGCCGGCCTCATGGGGGCCGGCCGGACCGAACTGCTCGAATGCCTCTTTGGAGCGAGCCCGCAGACTCCGCAGGGGGAGATCCTGCTCAAGGGGAAGCGGGTCGAGTTTTCGCACCCCTCTGAGGCCAAAGCGGCCGGGATCGCGATGGTGACCGAGGACCGCAAGCGGCTCGGACTCTTCTCCAAGATGACCGTCCGCGAAAACATCACGATCTGCACGCTCGACGAGTCGGTCTCCGGGGGCTTCGTCTCCGGGAGCAGGGAGGCGTCCCTCGCCGCCCAGTCCGTCGAGCGACTCGGCGTCAAGACCGCCGGGACCGAAGCGATGATCACCGGCCTCAGCGGCGGCAACCAGCAGAAGTGCATCATCGCCCGCTGGCTCCGGACGAACCCCAGCGTGCTGCTGCTCGACGACCCGACCCGCGGCGTCGACGTCGGGGCCAAGGCGGAACTCTACCGGACGATCGACAAGCTCTGCCGCGAGGGGATGGCGATCATCGTCACCTCGAGCGAGCTGCCGGAGCTTCTGACGTTGTGTGACCGGATCCTCGTCCTGGCGGAAGGCCGGCTGACCGGAGAGCTCGCCCGGCCGGAGTTCAGCGAGCACCGGATCATGGAGCTGGCGACGATGCAGCGTGAGGCGGCCGCAGTCTGACGGTCGGAGAGGGAAACACAGAGGCTCCAGGATCGCGCGAAGAGCCAGGTTCGTCGAGGCCCGACCGATGCGGTGGTCCGTCCATCTTGGCGATCTGCTCGACGTGCCGGCGGATGTGCTGGTCTGCTCTGGGAATGTCTATCTGAACCTCTCCGGCGGAGTGGGCGGTTCGCTTCTGCTGCGGTATGGGGCCGAGATGCAGGAGCATCTGCATCGGCACCTGAAGGACCTGGGGCTCCGGCATGTCCCGCGGGGAACGATCGTTTCGGTTCCGCCTTGCGGCGCGCCGTACCGCACCGTGATCCATGCGGTCGGGGTCGACGGGGCGTATGAGACGTCAGTCGAGATCCTGCGGGAGATGGTGGGGCGATGCCTTGCGGAGGCGGCCCGGCAGGGAGCGGGGACAGTGGCCCTGACGGCAATCGGGACCGGCTATGGCCGGATGTCGGCCGCCGACTTCGGCCGGGCGATTGCACCGCTTGTCGCGGCGGACGTTCCCCCGATCGAACGGGTGATTGTCGGTCTGCGTTCGGCGACGGACGTTGAGGAGCTGTGCGAGCAAACGCCGTCCCTCGAGCGCACGACCGGCGACTGACTCTGGCCGCTGACCGACATTCGTGGCCGCGATGGTCAGGCGGTCCGCGCTGCGGCCATGGCGGCGACCGATTCGCGGATCAGGGCCGGGCCCTTGTAGATGAAGCCGGAGTAGATCTGCACGAGGCTGGCACCGGCGGCGATCTTTTCGGCCGCGTGGGCTCCTTCGGTGATTCCGCCGACGGCGATGATCGGGAGCCGGCCACCGAGTTCTCCGGCGAGGACCTTGACCGTGTGCGTGCTCTTCTCGCGAAGCGGCGCGCCGGAGAGCCCCCCCGTCTCGTTGCCGTGCGGGAGGTTCTCGACACCCTGCCTGCCGAGAGTCGTGTTCGTGGCGATCACCGCGTCCATGCCGGACTCGAGCAGCGCGGCCGCGACCAGGGCGGTCTCCTCGTCGCTCATGTCGGGAGCGATCTTGATGGCGAGCGGGACCCGGCGGCCGTGCTGAATGGCCAGCTCTTCCCGGCGGCGGCGGAGCGCTTCGAGGAGCTGCTTGAGGGAGTCGCCGAACTGGAGGCTGCGGAGCCCCGGCGTGTTCGGGGAGCTGACGTTGACGGCGACGTAGCTGGCGTGGGTGTAGACCTTGTCGAGGCAGATCAGGTAGTCGTCGACCGCCCGTTCGACCGGCGTGTCGAAATTCTTGCCGATGTTGATCCCCAGCACCCCCTTGTAGCGGGCGGCCTTGACCCGCGCGACGAGGTGGTCGGCGCCGTGGTTGTTGAAGCCCATCCGGTTGATGATCGCCTTCGCCTCGGGGAGGCGGAACAGGCGCGGCTTGGGATTCCCCGGCTGCGGGCGCGGAGTGACGGTGCCGATCTCGATGAAGCCGAAGCCGAGCTGGCCGAAGCCGTCGATGGCGTCGCCATTCTTGTCGAGTCCGGCAGCCAGGCCGACCGGGTTGGCGAACTGGAGGCCCATGACGCTCACCGGCAGGCTCGCCGGCCGGCCACTGAATAGGCCGTTGAGACCAATCCGGCCGCCGGTGCCGATCAGGTCGATCGACCACTCGTGGGCGGTTTCCGGAGAGAGTTGAAAGAGGAGCTTGCGGGCCAGGGTGTACATGGTGGGGGCAATCAGTCGGCAAGGGAGGGGGCATCATAGCGGGTCGGGCGGGTTCTCGAACCTGGCCGCCGCGGAGGACAGGAGACACCCGGCGGTGTGAACGGCCCCGTTCCCGATTGCCTCGGAAGTCGTGGCCGGCTCCGGGTTTCGCCGCATTCTGCGAATTCCTGACGTCAGTGAGGTAAGACGCCCTCCGCACGCCGCGTCACAGGACAGAGGGCCGCGCCGAGCGGCCACCCAATCCCCCTTTTCTGACTCGCCTCAGGAGTTCCGATCATGTCGAACGTCGTCGCCCCGCGTCCTCAGACTGTCTCGCCCGTCTCAAACACCACGCGTGGAGTGCTGAACTTCGAATCGCTGGCCGCCCGGGCGGACGCCGTCGGCCGGCTGGCGATCCCCTACAGCCTCGTCATCGTGCTCGGATACATCGGCGGGCTGAAATTCACCGCCTACGAGGCGGAAGGAATCAGCGGTCTGGTTCGCAGCAGTCCCCTGATGTCATGGACCTACTCGCTGCTGAGCGTGCGGGGGCTCTCGGCCATCATCGGTGTCTCGGAACTGGTGATCGGGGGACTGATCGCCCTCCGCCCCTGGTCCCCCCGGATGTCGGCAGCAGGAGGTGCATTGGCAGTCGGGATGTTCCTGACGACGCTCAGCTTTCTGTTCTCGACGCCGGGGGTCATCGAAGCCTCGATGGGCTTCCCCGCCCTCTCCGGCATGCCGGGACAGTTCCTGCTGAAGGACGTCGTGCTGCTGGGGGCCGCCCTCTGGACCCTGGGGGACGCCCTGAAAGCGATCGCGAGCGGGCGGTAAGCCTTCCTGCCCGTCCTCTTCTTCCGGAGCGGCGTCGAGGTTCGATCGGTCCGCGCCGTCGATCGATGGACAACCCCGTTCCGGATCAGGCAAGCTGCGGCCGCGTGGAGAGAGTTGTCGCCAGGTTTCCGTCGACCGCCCGAACGAGACGAGTCAGTGAATCCGGAGTCGTCATACCGCGAGGATTGGACGGTCCGCCTGACGGCCGTGGGGCCGGAGCGCGACGTCGCAATCGCCGAGCTGACCCGGCTGCTCGTCCGTGGACTGAGCCGGTCGCTCCCCCATCACTACGGCGGCGGGCTGTCGGTCGAGGACGTCGCACAGGAGGCGATCCTCAAGATCCTCGCCTCGCTAGACCAGTTCGCCGGCCGGAGCCGGTTCACCACGTGGGCCATGACCATCGCCACGCGGATCGGAATCAGCGAACTGCGGCACAGGCACTACCGGTCGGTGTCGCTGGAGGCGAAGATGGAGGAGAGTCTCCGTATCGACCTCCCGGCCCCGGAGCCGGCTTCGCCTGGCGGAGACCTCGACCGGCACAGCCTGCTGGCGACGCTGAAGAGACTGATCGAGACGGTTCTGACCGAGAAGCAGAAACAGGCGACGCAGGGAGTGCTGGAGGGGTTGCCAGTGGAGGAGATCGCCCGGCGGACGGGGAGCAACCGGAACGCGGTCTACAAACTGGTGCATGACGCACGAATGCAGTTGCGGGACGGCTTCGAGGCGGCCGGGATTTCGGCCAGCGACGTGAACGCCGTCCTGGGATGAGGAGAGGGGGGGGGAACCGAGCGATGTCACTTTCCGACGAGCAGATCTCGGATCTCTTGAGGCAGGCGGCCTCCGCCGAGGCGGACGGTCTCGACTGCGACGGATGTTTTGCGCACCTGGCCGAATTCGCGGAACTGGAGCTGGCTCACCGGGAGATTCCAGAGGCGCTGCGGGCGGTGGAGGTGCATCTCCGGCAGTGCCAGTGCTGCCGGGCGGAGTTCGAAGCGCTGATGGAGGGTTTGCGGAGCCTCGAGAGCGAGTGATGCGGCGGGATGACCTCCGCCACCCAGGGTCGGAGGATCGACTTGATGAGAGCCCCTCGTGAGATCGAAGACTTCTCATCCGAAGAGCTGCTGACGTTCCTCGAGCATCTTGCCCACGAGCTCACGATTGCGGTGCGAGTGGCGATGCACGATTGCGAGCCATACGGTTCGCTCTCCGAGCAGCAATGCCGCCGAGCCATGTACTGGGTCAATGAAGCGACTCATGAGGTCGTCCAGTTCACCCGCCAACTCCGACTGGGCCTCGATCCCTGTGGGCCCCAGTACGTTGCGGAATGCGTCGAACGCTGGATGCGACACGCCCCAAGGACCGCCTACGTCCAGGTCGCGGTCGAAAGAGCCAACTATCACACGCTGAATCCTTAACGCCCCGCGTGATTTAACGGGCGTCGCGACGTCCGCAGATTGTCGGCGGGCAGGTTCATCCGGATGGTAGGGGATGGTCGAGACAGCCGAGTTTGGCTGCATTGTCGCGAATGTACTGCGCGACGTTCCGGATGATCGTCGCTTCCTGGCTCCAGTAGAGTCGGCTGATGTTGTCCCTGGCCGCTTCGTCGGCCTGCTTGTAGAGAGGGTGGCGTTCCCTGGCGAGGTGGGGAACGTGGCCGCCGGGGAAGAGAGCGAAGGCGTTCTGGAGCGCCTCGTAGCAGTGTGTCAGTCCGATCGTCCGATGGGCCTCGGCCGTAGCCCGGAAATCGGGATCGGTTCGTCTCTTCAAAGAGATACTCGAAGCCTCCGTTGCCGATGAGGCCACATGCACCCCAGACGTACTCGATCGCGAGTTCTTCGGGCGTGGCCGGTAACAGCCCCGCGTCACGCCGGATGCCGATCTTGATGAATGTCGAGTCGGCCAGTTCGAAGTCCGTTGCCTCCGCAAGCAACCGGCTGAAGGGAGTGCTGTAGTTCATCAGGTGGGCCGGAGAGTCAGTCGACTGGGCAGCGATGACGGGTTCGGGGCGACGAACCTCTTCTGCCTTCGGCACACGGGTAGCCCAAAGCGGCTACCTGTGCCACCCAGCGCAACGTCAGCAGCATTACCGCAGGTCAATCTGGTGACGATCGACTTCGTCTCAAGTAAGGTATCAAGAGAATTGGGCCCAAAACGCTGTACCTGGGAATGCTCATGCAGACCTATCGCCTACTCCTCCTCTTTGTGACATCCCTCGCGGGATTTGCGAGTTGTACGAGTGAACCCGCATCAACCTCTGCGGTCGCCCCGCCCCAGACCCCCGTGCGGGGCGAGCCTGGCACCGGCGACACAATTCTCCCTCCGCCCGATCAATCGCTCAACAGCGATGAGTATCTGAAAGAGGCAGTTCCGTTCCATGGCCGGATCTGGAACGGGGAGGACATGAAATGGGCCGCGACAGTTCTGGAATCAATGGAAGAGAAGAGTCGAGGACGGTTACCGCGATTCCAAAGCCCAAACTCCGGTGAAGTCTTTGCCAGACTCGTTGCCGACGACAACCTCGACCTGTATCGCAACACTTCAGCACCGCTTCCGCAACGATTTCCTGACGCGATCGAGTTCATGCAGTCGAGCAATCAGGTGCTCAAGCTGTATCTGGCGGCTCGCAACCGTCAGGAAGTCGGTGACAGCGAGCTTGTAGAGTTTTTGGGCCTCCAACTTCGCATCACGGTCGCGATGATTCAGTTGGTTGATGAGTTTGTCCCGACCTTGGATCAGAGCGACCCCACCTATCCAACCCGGATGGCCGGCTTGCAGCGAATGAAAGGGGGCATGGCGACGATCGTGGAAGGCGTGCTGACAACGTTGACCGAATCGAGCGCGTACCGAGTTTCGGAACGCAAACGACTTGCCGGATACCTAGAGACGGCCTTGCCCAAGATCTTACCCGCGATCTCGGAGACAGCACGTACCGAAGTACTTAGCCGTCTTCGTTCGTTGTTGGCCAATTCCGACATGCAGGAACTGAAACCGGACCTCGAAAAGGTCCTCCGTGCCGTCTCTCCCGCAGAGGCACAGTAACGGAGGCAACGGAGTCTCGCTGAGCTCAAATCAGCGAATGACGAAGTTTGCGCCGTGGGGCCATGCAAGCCAAACCTACATTCGTCTTCGTTTTCGAGCGGCAGGGCTTTTCTCTCTCTGGCCACGCGGAGGCCTCGCCATCCGCAATCGCATTCTCCCACTGTCTGCTGGAGCGGTCGCTTCATCCGAGATCCGCCCACCCGGTGTGGGTTGAGCGGCTCTACGACGAGAGCGCCTCCGGCGAGGGCTGGAGCGAGCCCCTACACCCCGGTGATGGCAGCCGTGTGCCGAACAAGAGGCAACGTTCCTCCATCAGTGCACCGAGATGCCCAGACGATGTAATACGCCAACAACCGACGTCCTTCGCCCCCTGCCGCTCCGGCCCAAGACTTCGGAAACCTGACAGTGACCGAAATCCTCGGCGGATTCCGTGCTCGGCCGTCCTGCGTTCCGGTACCGGCAGACGGGAGCGAAAACCTGACAGTGAGCGAGATTTCCGGTGGAGACGGAGTCACAAGTGGGACCAGCATTCAGCGCAGAATCCCAGACCACGCATGGAGATCCGGCAGCGCGCCATGTCGAGTCAGGCTTCGTCCCCGATCACGGTAGACCGAAGACGAAAACCTGACAGTGGAGACGTATTCCGGCGGAGCCGCGCGGGCCACGTTCGCGAGAGGAACGCCCTGCCATGCTTGGACGGTTCCACATCGAAAATGCCTCCGGCGGGCAGGGGCGAGCCCCTGCACCCCAACAGGTCACTCCTCCGCGGCGGGCGGGGATGGCGGGGTCTCCGCCTGCGGAGCGGCTGGCGGCGGCGATGGGGGAGCTGCCCCTTCCTCGGCCACGACCTCTTCCGGAATCCGGGCGATGCTGACGAGCTTGTCCCCCTCGTCGAGCCGCATGATTCGCACACCCTGCGTGTTCCGGCCGATGACGCTCACGTCCTTCGCCCGGATCCGCTGCATCATCCCGGACTGCGACACCATCAGGACGTCGTCCCCGTCATGCACGGCCAAGGTCGCCACGACCGGGCCGTTCCGGGCGCTCGTCTTGATGTCCCGCAGACCCTTCCCGCCCCGACGCTGGCGGCGATACCGCATCCCGCTCGACTCGCCCCCTTCTTCCGAGGACTCGTCCCCTGCAGCCGCCTCATCAGCAGCCACCGCGGCGTCACCGGTCGCGCCCTCTTCACCCTCTTCCGCTTCGTCACCCGTCACGACGCCGAACGGCGTCCGCTTGCCGTACCCGTTCTCGCAGAGAGTCAGCAGCGTCGCCGCCTCTTCCGCGACGGTCAGGCCGACGACCGTGTCTCCCTTGCCGAGCTTGATCCCCCGGACACCCATCGTGTCGCGGCCCATCGCCCGGGCGTCGGTCTCGCAGAAGCGGATCGCCATCCCGGCCGCGGTGCTGAGGACCACATCCTGACCCGCCGCCACCTTCACGACATCGATCAGCGCGTCACCCTCTTCGAGCTTGATCGCGATGATCCCCCCCGCCTTGATGTTGGCGAACTTGTCGAGCGAGGTCTTCTTCACCGTCCCGTCGCGGGTCGCCATGAGCAGCGACTCCGACTCCGTGAACTGCCGGACGTCGATGCAGTCCTGCACCGTCTCCCCTTCCTGGAGGGTCAGGAGGTTGACGAGCGCCCGCCCCTTGGCAGTCCGCCCGCCGAGCGGCAGGTCGTACACCTTCTGCTTGAAGACCCGGCCGGTGTTCGTCAGGAACAAGAGCCACGCGTGCGTGCTGGAGACGAACATGTGCTCCGTCGGATCGTCTTCGTCCGACTTCGCCCCGGCGATCCCCTTCCCCCCCCGGTTCTGCGCCTGGTAGACGCTGAGCTGCGTCCGCTTGACGTACCCCCGCTGCGAGAGAGTCACGACCATCGGCTCTTCCGTGATCAGCGAGTCCTTGTCGACATCCGTCAGCTCGTCCTCGGAGACCTCCGTCCGCCGCTTGTCGGGGAATTTTTCCTTCAGGTCGTCCATCTCGAAGCGAACCTTTTCGAGGATGTTCGCTTCGCTGGAGAGGAGCCGCAGGTACTCGAGGATGTCTTCGAGCAGAGCCTTGTGCTCTCCCTGCAGGTTCTCCCGCTCGAGGTTGGCGAGCGAGCCGAGCTGCATGCTGACGATCGCTTCGGTCTGGTTCGGCGAGAGGGAGTAGGACTCCTTGACCCCCTGCTCGTCCTGGAACAGCCGGAACCCGTCCCCGCCGAGGGCCCGTTCGACGAGCTCCGAGGGCATCTGGATCGCCTGCAGGCGGACCTTCGCCTCCTGCCGGCTGGGAGACTTTCGAATGGTGTCGATGATCTGGTCGATGTCGATCTGCGCGATCAGCATCCCCTCCACCGTGTGCTTGCGGCGGCGGGCTTCCGAGAGGAGGAACTCGGTCCGGCGGCGGATGACCGTCACGCGGTGCCGGATGAACTCCTGCAGCATCTCGCGGATGTTGAGGGTCTGCGGCCGGTTGCCGACGAGCGCCAGCAGGATCACGCTGACCGTCGTCTGCAGCGGCGAATACTTGTAGAGCTGGTTGAGGACGACTTCCTTGTCGGCATCCCGCTTGAGATAGATGTGCAGGCGGACCTGCCACGTCGGGGTCTTGCGGTCGGTGTAGTCGACGACCCGCGAGATCCCCTTGATCTTGTCTTCCTTGATCAGTTCCTCGAGCTTCTCCTTGATCCGGTCGCGGGTCTCGAGATACGGGATCTCCTTCACCACGATGACTTCGGTGTTCTTCTCCTGCTCGAAGTCGACCTTGGCCCGGACCGTCAGCGTGCTGCGGCCGGTCAGGTACCCCTGGCGGATGCCGTAGCGACCGCAGATGACGCCCCCCGTGGGGAAGTCAGGGCCGGGGAGGACTTCGCAGATCTCTTCGATCGTCGCTTCGGGATTGTCGATCAGCAGCTGAACGGCGTTGGCGACTTCGACGAGGTTGTGCGGCGGGATGCTGGTCGCCATCCCGACCGCGATCCCGGTCGAGCCGTTGACGAGCAGGTTGGGGAACCGCGACGGCAGGACGACCGGCTCGGTGCCGCGCTGGTCGTAGGTCGGGATGAAGTCGACCGTGTCCCGCTTCAGGTCGTCGAGCATTTCCGCCGACGCCTGCGAAAGGCGGGCTTCGGTGTACCGCATCGCCGCGGGGCCGAGGCCGGCGATCGAGCCGAAGTTCCCCTGCTTGTCGACGAGGGTCGCCCGCATGACCCAGTCCTGGGCCAGCCGGACGAGGGTCGGGTAGATGACCGCTTCCCCGTGGGGGTGGTAGTTTCCGGAGGTGTCGCCGGAGATCTTGGCGCACTTGATCCGGCCCCCCGAGGGACCGAGGTTCAGGTCGTTCATGGCGACCAGGATTCGCCGCTGGGCAGGCTTGAGACCGTCCCGGGCGTCAGGCAGGGCCCGGCTGACGATGACGCTCATGGCGTACGTCAGATAGCTCTGCTGCATCTCGTCCCGGATGTCCATCCGCTGGATCCGCGGGTCGTCCACTCCTCCGTTGGGAGCGGGATCAGACGAGTTTCCGTTGGGCTGGTCGGCCAAGAAACGACTCCATTGCGCGCTCGGTGTCCGCAGCGACATCCGTTCGCATCGCAAATCTTCCCCGAATCAGGCTTTACGGCGACTGAATCGCCTCGGCCGACAACGGGGGCGGCGGAGCGAAATTGTACCGGTTCTGAAGCGGGTTCACAACGTCCGTCGCGCGTCGTTTCTTCAATTCAAAACGTGAGTTACGACAATCCGTAATCCACCTCCGGCCCCGTCCGGAGGCCCCGATCCGAATCGTGCGAAAACGGCCCGATCCGGCACCCTGAAAGCCACGTTCGGCAGCCCCCTTCGGCATCCCGGCGGTAAGCCGATCTATTCAAGAGGAGCCTTAGGTTTAAAGAAAACTGACTGGCTGGTCATAACCGCCAAGCGGCTCAAGTGGCGTCTCCGCTGCGGCGGGCGAGAACCCGCTCTCGCGGAATCCCCGGGGCACTCCATACAATCGACTTGGGGCAGCCGAACCGCGCCACAGGAGGCGCTGTCGTTCCCCGTCGAGCCGGACCCCGACTTCGCTTACCGGCACAGGTGTTCTGATGCGCAACGAAAACGAAATTCCCGTCGCCGACAATCCCTTCGGCATTCCCGTCGCCGAGCGGATGAAGCGGCTCCCTCCGTACCTCTTCGCCAAGATCAACAAGGTCAAGTACCAGAAGCGCGTCGCCGGCATCGACGTCATCGACCTCGGCATGGGGAACCCGACGGATCCCCCCGATCAGATCATCCAGGACAAGCTTGCCGAAGCCCTCCTCGACCCCAAGAACCACCGCTACTCGGTCGCCAACGGGATCAAGAACCTCCGCGTCGAAGTCGCCAAGCGGTACTGGAAGCGCTACGGCGTCCAGCTGAACCCGGACGACGAAGTCATCGCGACGATCGGCTCGAAGGAAGGGTTCAGCCACATGTGCCTGGCCCTGATGGGGCCTGGCGACACCGCGATCGTGCCGTCACCGACCTTCCCGATTCACACCTACGCGGTGATCCTCGCCAGCGGGAACGCGATCCACCTGGACGTCCGCAAGCCGGATGTGTTCCTCCAGAACATCGCCTACACCTGCGAGCACCTGTACCCGAAGCCGAAGCTGGTCATCGCCAACTTCCCGCACAATCCCTCCTCGACCTGCATCGAGAAGGACTTCTGGGTGGAGCTCGTGAAGCTCGCCAAGAAGTACGGGTTCCTCGTCCTGAGCGACTTCGCGTACGCCGACATCTGCTACGAAGGCTACGTGGCCCCGAGCTTCCTCTCGGTCCCGGGTGCGCTCGACGTCGGCGTCGAGTTCACGACGATGAGCAAGAGCTACAGCATGGCGGGCTGGCGGGTCGGCTTCTGCTGTGGCAACAAGGAGATGGTCCGGGCCCTCGCGACCATCAAGGGGTACTACGACTACGGGATTTTCCAGGCGATCCAGATCGCGGCGATCGTCGCGATGCGGCACACCGACGCCTCGGTCGATGCCCTGGCCCAGGAATACGAGAAGCGCCGCGACGTCCTGTGCGACGGCCTCGAGCGGCTCGGCTGGGAGATCGACCGTCCCAAGGCGGGAATGTTCGTGTGGGCGAAGATCCCCGAGCAGTTCGCCAAGATGGGTTCGATCGACTTCTCGATGAAGCTCCTCGAAGAGGGTGGCGTCGCCGTCAGCCCGGGACGGGGCTTCGGAGAAGAAGGAGAAGGATACCTGCGGCTGGCGATCGTCGAGAACGCCCAGCGGCTGCGGCAGGCGGTTCGCGAGATCGGTCGCTGCACCCGCCCGGACGCCGCCAAGGCCTCCTGAATCCGTTTCCGGAACTGACACGCACGCGGGAAGGTCGAGAACCGAGTCTCACCTTCCCGCGGACGCTGCCTCATGAACTGTGGATGGCCGCCTGCCGGGCGAGTTTGCGGTGAACGTCACCCCCCGTCGCCCCTCCGCCTCACGGATGAGTCGAGCGAATGCCGCACTTTTACCCCCGTGACCTCGCCTCGTTCGTTGCCGAGCAGTGGGACACGGCCGCCGGCTGGGACCTGCTCCCCCCCGCCGAAATCCTCGAGCAGATCCTCTCGACCTGCTACCAGACGAGCCTCCTCTTCGAAGAGCAGCGCGGGCTGGTATTCCGGATTCTGGCCTGCCCGCCCCAGCTCCTCTCCCCTGAAGACAGCCCCCCGACGGGCCTGCACCGCCTCCTCTTCTCTCCCGCGCGCGGGTTCGATGAGCACGAACTGCGGCGGCTTGCCCCGGCAGCGGACTTTCACCGCTCGCTGATCGGAGCGCACTGGACTCGCGGGCAGATGGGGATCTGGGGGATCGTTCAATCCGGCCCGCGTTGGCTGCAGGCAGCGCACGGGGGGCGGATGACGCCGACGCCGATGCCCCCCGCCCTCGTGGTCTGCGTCAAAGGCCCGGGACAACTGACCGTCTGCCAGGGGAACACCTCGCTGGCGATGCTCAACGGCGGGAGCATCTTCCGGCCGGACCTCGACGTCTTCGACTCGGCATGGCTGCCGGCGCTGTTTGCCGAGTCCCGCCGGCAGCTGCGGCAGGAGTATGTGTCGCAGTACGGCATGACCTCCGACCCGAACATCATCGAGCGGCTGACGGCACTGCTGGCTCAGCATGTCGTGCGGCGGATCGTGAGCCTGATCCGGGCGCAGCGGCATGGGGGAACGCTGCTCATCGTCGAGCTGGAGATCGGGCGACAGCTGCTGGCGGCGAATACCTTTCTCCAGGTGAAGTACCGGTTCCTCGACGAGGAGCCGCGGCGGCGGTTCCGATCGCTGGTGTTCCGGCTGGTGCACCGGCTGCAGGCGATTGCCCAGGGTGGGAACGAGCAGGAGATCTGGGAGCAGTTCCTGCACACGAATGACCCGATGATTGCGCAGCTGGACGAGGCAATCTTCGAGGTGGCGCACCTGGTGGCGAGCCTGGCCGGGGTCGACGGCGCGGTGCTGATGACGAAGCGGTTTGAGATTCTGGGGTTTGGGTCGGAGATCTCGGGGTCATTGCCCGAGGTGGAGACGGTGCGGATCTGTCAGGACGCGGAGGGGACGAACTCGCGGCCTGCGCGAACCGATGGAGTGGGGACGCGGCATCGGTCCGCGTTTCGGTTCTGTCAGAAGTTCCCGAGTGCGCTCGCCGTGGTGGTGTCGCAGGACGGGAACATCCGGTTCGCGTCGGTGAAGGATGGGGCGGTGCACTGCTGGGATCAGGTGTCGTCCAGCTTCCTGGACGTGTAGGGACGCACCGTATCGGCGAAGCGAGCCGGGTCCAGGGCGAGAGCCCTGGCCGCCGGAGGCGCTTCCGTACTGGGAACCGTTCAACCCACAACGGACAACCAGCTCCGGTGAGGCGCCCACATCACCCGCCAGTGGCGCCAATCCCGAACAGCCGCTCGCCACAGTAGAGGCAGGTCCGGCGCCGGGGTCCCGAGCGGCGGCCGCAGTGCCGGCAGTCGATCGGCTGATGGGCGACCTTGCCATCGGCGACGCCGTCGCGAAGGTCGATCTCCTCCATCCGGGCGAGGAGGACCTCTTCCGGGACGCCGACGTGATCGCGAAGGGTTTCGCAGAGGGCCTGGCAGGTGAGCGTGAGGGACTCGACCTGCTGGCGGAGCGCGGAGAGCTCGAGCCGAGTCCGCTCCGAGTGGTCGCGGGCGTTCTGCGCCTCGGCGCTCGCTTCGGCGAGGCGGAGGGACTGGAAGAGATTGAAGAACCGGGCCATGTGCGCCTCTCGAGACCGGACGACCTTGCGGGTGATGGTCTGAACGACGCGGCGGGGGCCGCGGATCACGGAATCGGAGCCCGGTTCCTGCCAGCTGCGGCAACAGCAGGGATCTCGCCCCGGCCCCGGCTAGACATCCTTCCGCGGGAAATTGTCCCGCAGGACGGGCGCCAAGTACTTCAGGCACTCCTGCAGCACCTCCGCGTGGATCCCCGTCGACTCGACGTTCTTCACGATCTCCGGCGGGTAGTAGTCGAGCACCGGGCGGGTCTCGGCCTCATACACCTGGAACCGCCGGCGGATCACCGATTCGCTCGCATCGTCAAGCCGGTTCTCCAGCACGGCCCGGCGGCGGATCCGGTCGATCATCGCCTCTTCATCGTGACACATCAGGTGCACGACCGCCTTCACGTCGACGTACTTTTTGAGGATCTCGCACTGGTTCTTGTTGCGCGGGATCCCGTCAAGGAGCAGCAGATGTTCCCGCGGACGAAAACGATCGGCCAGCCGCTGCGCGTCGAGCCAGTTGAGGAAGATCTTGATCGTGACGTCGTCCGGAGCGAGTTCCCCCCGGGCGCTGAATTCGCGGACGACCCGCCCCTCTTCCGACTTTGGATCGAGCTTCCGGAAGATCACCCCGGTCGACAGGTGAAAGAAGCCGGGGATCTTCGTGAGGATCTCCCCCTGCGTCCCTTTGCCCGCGCCGGGAACACCGAAGATCAGAGCGCCGGGGTACGGATAGGGAGGCTTGGCCATGGTGCTGGTCCTGACGAAATCGAAAGCCACTTCCGAGAGAATACCGGGACGGCTGGCCGACGTATTGTCGACAGAAGCAGCGACCCCGAGAAACCGACAATCCACCAAAAGAAAAATCCACCCGGGCAGACCGGGTGGATTTTGATGGCTGCAAGCATCCTGCTTGACCGGATGCGGGCGAATGGAGGCCAGACGACTAACACGCTCCGTTCTCGCCCGCGAGGACGCACATCTCGCAGATTACCGCGACATGAACGCCACGACCTGACCGACTTCGACCGGGATGCTGACGTCCTGCAGCGTCGGCAGGGTCGTCACGACCGCCCGGAGGTTTTCCTTGTCCATCTGGATCCAGCTCACGTCGCTCGAAGCGACCGAGGCGGCCAGTTCCGCGTAGCGGCTCTGGAGATTCGGACGGTTCTTGACGGTGATCACGTCGCCGGCCTTCACCTGGAAGGAGGGGATGTCGACGGTCTTGCCGTTCACCTGGAAGTGGCCGTGGGTCACACCCTGACGGGCCTGCGGGCGGGTGCCGCAGAAGCCGGCGCGACGGACGACGTTATCGAGACGACGCTCGCACTGGACGAGCAGGAACTCTCCGGTGTTCCCCTTCATCCGCTTGGCGTTGTCGAAGTACCGGCGGAGCTGGGCTTCGCGGATACCGTAATAGAATTTGATCTTCTGCTTTTCGTTGAGCGCGATGCCGTAGTTCGACTGCTTCTTCTTCTTCTGGGCCATTCCGGGCGGATAGTTCTTCCGCTCGAGGGCGCGGATCGCGCCGGCATTTTCAAAAACCTGAAAGCCGAGCCGACGATTGACGCGTGCTTTGGGTCCCGTGTAACGGCCCATGCCTGCTGATCCTTACGACGATAAATCGGAAAACACTGGCGACACCAGTCCCCTCCCGGGCCATCCCGGGCGGGAAAGAATCGAGCTTTATGACACCTTCGGGGCCAAACGTCAAGCGACGGGTCTTCGATCGGGAGACCGCTGTGACGATAGAGAAGTGACGACCGGAGAGGGACCAATCGGGTCCCGAGCAGGTGGGAAGCCGGCCTCACCGATCGGACGGATCTCCATGACAAAACAGCACTTACTCACGAGCGACTTCCACGGCCTCGCCATACCCTCCCCGGCGAGGCCCGGCGTCCGATCACCATCACCTTGCGGGAAACGGACCGGCACCGGCCGGAACGCTGTCTTCCCTCTTGGCCGCCGGATAGCATGACGCGTTCGATTTTTCCTGTCGCGACCCCGGCGACCGCCTCACTTCTGTCCACCGAGCGCACGTGTCCAATTCGCCCGTCGAGAACCTCGATGCTCCCTCCGCCCCTGCCGCGCCGGCCAAGGGGACCTACGCCTTCGTGAGCCTCGGCTGCCCGAAGAACCTCGTCGACAGCGAGAAGATGCTCGGCAACCTCGCCCTCGACGGGTACACCCTCGTCTCGAACCCCGACGAGGCGGACTTCGTCATCGTCAATACGTGCGGGTTCATCGAACAGTCCCGGGCGGAGTCGAAGCAGGTCATCCGCGAGATGCTCGACCTCAAGGCCCAGGGGAAGACCGGCGGCGTCATCGTCGCCGGCTGCCTCCCCGAACGGCTCGGCGGGGACACCCTGCTCCAGGAGATGCCGGACATCGACCACGTGGTCGGCGTCTTCGGCCGCGATGAGATCGCCGACGTCGCCGCCCGCGTCAGTGCGCAGCGGCAGGCCGCTCCGCTCGTGCAGCTGAGCCTCGGCGGACTCCAGACTCCCGCCCCCCGGCCGACCATCGCAACCCCCGCCGACGAGCAACGAAAGCTGTTCCGGCCCGCCCCGATCCGGGCGATGGACGACCGGGCCCGGCTCAGGATGACCCCCTCGCACTACGCCTACCTCAAGATCAGCGAAGGGTGCGACCGGACCTGCACCTTCTGCTCGATCCCCCAGATGCGCGGAAAGCATGTCACCAAGCCGATCGAGATGGTCATTGCCGAAGCCCGCGAGCTGGTGCAGGACGGCACCCGCGAGCTGATCCTCGTGGCTCAGGACACCACCTACTACGGGATGGATTACTACGGCGAAGTCCGGCTGGTCGACCTGCTCAAGCAGCTCGAGCAGGTCGAGGGGCTCGACTGGATCCGCCTGATGTACCTGTACCCGGTCAACTTCACCGACCAGCTCATCGACACGATCGCCGGGTCGTCCAAGATCCTCCCCTACCTCGACATGCCGCTGCAGCACATCAGCAGCCCGGTCCTCAAGCGGATGCAGCGGCGGGTCAACCGCGAGAAGACGATCGAACTCGTCGACAAGCTGCGGGCCAACATCCCGAACCTCGTCATGCGGACGACGTTCGTGGTCGGGTTCCCCGGTGAGACCGACTCGCAGTTCGCCGAGCTCAAGGAGTTCGTCGCTGAAACCAAGTTCCAGCGGATGGGGGTCTTCCCGTTCTCGCCCGAGCCCGGGACCCCCGCCATGAAGCTCGACGGCCACCTTCCGGACGAGATCAAGAACGGCCGCCGCGACGAACTGATGGAGCTGCAGCAGCAGATCGCCTTCGACTGGCAGGAGAGCCTCGTCGGCTATGAGCTCGATTGCCTGATCGACGAAGAAGTCGAGCCGGGGGTCTTCGCCGGACGGATCTACGCCGACGCGCCGGAGATCGATGGCAACGTCTTCGTCCAGGGAGAGGCCCTCTCGGTCGGCGACATGGTGCCGGTCGAGATCATGGAGCGGCAGGACTACGACCTGGTTGCCGTCATCAGCGATGGGGAATCTGACGACGAGGGTGAGTAGCGCTGACGGAGAGCCCAGCTACGCTTGGACGGTTCCTGTACGGAAGCGCCTCCGGCGGGCAGGAGCTCCGCCCCTGCACCCGGGTATAGAGCAAAAAACCTCCGCTCGTTTCCGGGCGGAGGTTTCGGCAAACAACAACCCCACGTCATGCTTGCCGTGAGCGGTGTCCTGCGGGACGGCCTTGTCGATAGAACAGGGAGACGACCCCGCGGGCGTGAACCGGTGATTACTGGATGTCGTACTGGCTGGAGCAGAAGTCGGCGGTGTCGCAGAAGCTGCTTCCCCGCTTGTTCCCCTTGTGACCGCAGAAGCCGTCGGCCGAGTAGCCCTGGTTGATGCTGGCGAACGCGGCTCCGACGTCCTCAAGTTCGTTGTTCACATTGAGCGAGACTTCGCTGAGTCCGACCACGAGGCCGAGAACGGCGATCGAGGCGATCAGGACGAGCTCGGCAGAGACGATGAAACCGGCTTCGTCATTCAGGAGAGCGAGGAGGGTCGGACGCATGGTTGGCTCGGCTTGCAGGGTTGGTTGATGTTCAACCTGTAAAGCAGAGTGAATGCCAAGACCGTCCCGGAAATGAAGCAAACGGGAGACATGGCCCGCCCGCTGTCGCCACAACCCCTTACCTCGCCATGAGATCGCCCGCGGGTCACGTGAAAGAAAATCTGTCCAACACTCGAAACACGCTCTCGCGAGCGACGATGCCGAAACGCAACGCGTTGCCGCCGCGAGACGCACCCGGTGCCGGCGATCGATGTAACCCCCTCCGCCCGAACCACTTTCACCCTGATGCATGAAAACGGCCCGGCATGTTGCCGGGCCGCATCACCCTACAATCGGACCACGTCGAGAACGGGGCCCGGCGGCCGCAGCCACGGACCCTGCGTCTCGCGTTACTTCCCCGCGACGTCGGCCCAGTAGTCGAACACCACCACCTTCTCGCGGCGGTTCTTCACCACCTGCACGTAAGCATCGTGAGCCGGGTGCTTGAGGTACGTTCCGAGGCCTGCCTCGTCCCGGAACGTCACCACGAAGCAGTGCGTCAGCCCTTCCGACTTCCCTTCCATGCTGACATTGGTCCCCTGCTCGTAGCCGATGATCGTGTCGATCTTCTTCTGGAGACCGCCGAAGGTCGCGACCACCTCGTCGATGTCCGCGGGGGTGCACTCCTCCTTGAACTTGTACATCACGACGTGCTTGAGAACTTTCCCCCCCTTCTCCGCCCCGTCCGTGGCGGCGGGCCGCACGCTCAGGGCCGCGATCGCGAGCGAGAGGATTCCGAGAGGAGCCACGAGGAGCGAGGCGCGATTCATGGGAGAGCTCGATTCCGATAGAGGACCAGAGAGGCACGCGGCGAGGAGGGGACTCAGGTCCCCGCCTCGGGGACCGGCGTGCCGGGACGAAACAGGGCGACGCTCGCGGTGAAGCCGTGCATGTGGTTCTTGCCCGCCACCGGACCGAGTTCCCCTTGTGCAAACAGCCCCGCAATCGGCACGCCCCCCGTGTATTCCGCCACGACCCCCACGTCGTGATTCGGCTGCGAGAACATCCGCGTCCCGCGGCCGTTGCAGCTGAAGAGGAGCGCCGCCGCCGGCGAGGCCTGACCATCGAGGGTCCGGGCCAGCAGCGTCCGCAGGTCTTCGTCGGCAGTCTCGCCGTCCCGGACGTGGAACTGAACCGTCTGACCGACCCGGACGTTGTGCCCGATCGCGATTGCACCGTTCGAGCGATCGCCGCCGAGGACATTGGCGATCAGGAAGTCGCCGCGCCGGAAATCATCCTGGTATTCGTTCATCGCGATCCCGAGGTGCGGGCCGCGCTGCAGGAGCTTCTGGTCCGGCTCCTCGAGAGCCGAAAAGACGCTGCCGAGCTGATCGAGGGCCGACTTCCCCCCGAGTTCGAACACGATGTTCCGCTGGGCCTTAGTCACGAGAAACCGCTGGCCGACCGGGCGGCACCCCTGCGAGACGATCGCCTGGACTTCGACGCCAGGGCCGAGGAAGACGCCCACACCGCCGGAATTGATCGTCTCGCCGTCCCGGAACAGGATGTTCGTGCCCGGGCCACGGCCGCCGCTCGCCATTCCTCCGAGCAGAGGGAGACCGGGATACTCTTCTCCGAGGATCTCGATCACCGCCTCGGCGGCACAGGAAAACGGGTCGCCGAGCAGGAGGACCGCCGAAGGATCAAATGGCAGGTCGCCACTCAGGGGGAGACCGGAGGCGACGAGGCCATCGGGGGTCCGCTCGAACTCGACATGAAAAGAGTGGATCGGAACATCCGGCAGGCGGGCGCACCACAGCGACAAGGCCGGCCCCGATTCGATCTCGGCCCCCTGACCGATCACCGCCTCGGCCGAGCACCCTAGGATATGCCGGGCTTCGAGCTGGTCCTTGAGCTCCGACGCCAGCGGGTCGTAGGTCCCGTGCCCTTCGGAAATGAAGACGAAGGCGAGATCGACCGGCTCCGGCCCGAGCTCCGCCCGGATCTTAGCGACCGCCTCATCCAGTGCGGCCGGCGTCTCGGCAATTTGATTGCAGGTAGCAGCAAAGCGCATCGGCAACTCCCTCGGCCTCAATGGTGCCACGGGCCCGCCCCGCTGGCAATCCTCAGCCGGTCTCCTGTCCGTCGTTCGTCAGCGCCGTCTTTGCCCACATCTGCCCACCACCCTGCCTCCGGGGTGCGCTGCCCGGCGGAGGGTGAGCCGCGGAGCCTACAGAATCTCGAAGATCGCTTCGACTTCGACGGCGACGCCGGTCGGAAGCTGGGCGAACCCGACGGCGCTCCGGGCGTGGTAGCCGTCGCCGGTCTTGCCGTAGATCTCGTGCAGCAGGTCCGAGCAGCCGTTCACGACGAGGTGCTGGTCGGTGAACTCGAGGGTCGAGTTCACGCAGCCCAAGAGCTTCACCACCTTGAGGCCGTCGAGGGACCCGTGGGTGTTCCAGACCGAGTTCAGGATCTTGACGGCGCACTCGCGGGCCGCCTGATACCCCTGTTCTACGGTCAGCCCGGCGCCGAGCTTCCCCTTCATGTTGCTGACATGACCGGAGGTCATGAGCAGGTTGCCGGTCCGGATGCAGAGGTTCAGGTAACCCGGATCCTGCCTGGTGAAGGTGATGCCGAGTTCTTCGGCTTTTTTCTGGCGCGACATCGTCGTCTCCTCGGGGTTGGGCAACGGGAAAGGGGGGATCGTGACGGGTCGTTTTCGGGATGAGAAGTGAATCCCCCGACCGTTTCCTCGACTCGGTTGCGATTTTCCGGACGGGGACTCCCGGGCCGGCCTCTCTCACCTCGCTCCGCCGCTTCGTGTACCATGATCCGGTGAGCCGTCCGGATGTTTTTTCCACTCCCGCCGCGGTCAGACCATGCTCCCCTTCCACCCGGTCCTGGATGCCACCCGCCGCACGTTCCTGAAGCGAAGCGCCCTCGGCTCTGCGGCCCTGGCGACGCTGCTGCAAGCCCGCCCGTCCCTCGGCAGCGAGCTCAAGACCTGGCCCGGAACGCTGAGTCCCCTGCATCACCCCGCCAAGGCAAAACGGGTGATCTGGCTGACGATGGCGGGGGGGCCGTCGCACCTCGAGACGTTCGATCCTAAGCCGGTCCTCGCCAAGATGGACGGGCAGGCGATGCCCGAGAGCATGACCAAGGGGCAGCAGATCGCGCAGCTCCAGGGGGCCAAGCTCGTCTGCTTCGGGCCGCAGACCAAGTTCGCCAAATACGGCCAGTGCGGCCAGGAAATCAGCGACCTCTTTCCGCAGATCGGCTCGGTCGTCGACGACCTCTGTTTCATCCGTTCGATGACGACCGAGGCGATCAACCACGACCCGGCCCACATGTTCATGAACACCGGGTCGCAGATCGCCGGGCGTCCCTCGATGGGAGCCTGGGCGGTGTACGGCCTCGGGAGCGAGGCGAACGACCTGCCGGGGTTCGTCGTCCTGACGTCGCTCGGCCGCGGAGGCCAGAACCAGCCGATCGCCGCCCGGCAGTGGTCGGCGGGGTTCCTGCCGAGCCGCTACCAGGGGGTGAACCTCCGGAGCCGCGGCGATGCGGTGCTGTACCTCGGCAATCCCCCGGGGGTCTCCCGCGACCAGCAGGGGGACGTGATCGACGCGGTCAACCGCCTCAACGCCGAGTTCCAGACGACCGCCGATGACCCCGAGATCGCGACCCGCATCGCCCAGTACGAGATGGCGTTCAAGATGCAGGCGAGTATCCCCGAACTCATGGAGAGCAGTGGTGAGCCGCAGCACGTCTTCGACCTCTACGGCTGCAAGCCCGGGGACGGCTCGTTCGCCTCGAACTGTCTCCTCGCCCGCCGGCTCGCCGAGCGCGGTGTCCGGTTCATCCAGCTCTACCACAAGGACTGGGACCACCACGGCGGGGTCAAGAACGGCGTTGAGCTCAAGGCAGAGGAGATCGACCGGGCCTGTGCCGGCCTGATTCAGGATCTCAAGCAGCGGGACATGCTCAAGGACACCCTCGTCGTCTGGGCCGGGGAGTTCGGCCGGACCCCGATGTCGCAGGGAGGAAGCGGCCGGGACCACCACAACAAGGGGTTCACGGTGTGGGTCGCCGGCGGCGGGATCAAGGGGGGCCTCAGCTACGGCGCGACCGACGAGCTCGGCTACGCCGCGGTCGACAAGGTCACGAACGTCCACGACCTGCACGCGACAATGCTGCACCTGCTGGGGATCGACCATCACCGCTTCTCGGTCAAATTCCAGGGGCTCGACGCCCGGCTGAGCGGCGTCGAGGGGGCGAACATCCTCAAGGAGATCCTGGCCTGAGCGGCCGGGCGGCGGACTCGGCGCGAGACGGACTGCGGATCGGATTCGACAAGGAACGGACACTCGATGAACGGAATGGCATTCCTGCTGGCAGCGATCCTGGGAGCGGTCCCGGTCGACGCAACGCTGCTCGACGGCTCGCGGGTCTCGGGACAGCTTACGACCCTCTCGGCCGACGGGGCCGAGATCCAGGGAGATGGCGAATCCCGCAAGATCGCCCCCACGGACCTGCTCCAGATCGAGTTCGGACCGAAGGGGGAGCCGGCCCTCCCCGCGATGCACGCGGAGATCCGGCTGGCCGATGGAGCCCGGCTGTACGGGGCGAACCTCGCGGTCGCCGCGGGAGACGCCACCTTTCAGTCGCCGTCGCTCGGCAAAGTGACCCTCCCGGCCGCCTCGATCCGGGACATCCGGTTCGGAGAGCTGACCGGTGTGGGGACCGCCTGGGATGAACTCCGAGTGACCGAAAGCCAGAACGACCGCGTCATCATCCGCAAAGGGGACGCGCTCGACTTCGTGGCCGGGGTCATCGGCGGGATCGCCGACAGCCAGATCACGATCGTCATTGCCGGACAGGAGGCGAAGGTCCCCGCCTCGCGGGTCTTCGCGATCCTCTACGCCTCCCGGAAGACCAAGGTCCCCGCTCCCGTCTGCGACGTCCTGTTCCGGAACGGCGAGCGAGCTCCGGCTGCGAAGCTGACGCTCGAGAACGACAGCCTCGCGATCGCGACAACCGGCGGCGTCACCGCGAAGGTCCCGGCGGCGCAAGTCAGCTCGGCCGACTACGGCCTCGGCAAGATCCGATCGCTCGCCGACGTGCCGCGGCAGGCGAGCTACGACAAGGTCAATCCGCTCTGGACCGAGGTGGACCAGGCCCGGCTCCAGCCGCTCCGGATCGATCACGTCCCGTGGGGCCGGACGCAGCCGACGCCGCTGCGGGTCGGCGGCAAGACCTATAACCGGGGGATCTGGCTCCACTCGGGGACGACGGTCCGGTTCCAGCTCGACCGGCAGTTCCGCAAGCTCCAGGCGACCGCGGGGATCGATGAAAACCCGGCAGGACGCGAACGGGTCCAGCCGAAAGTCCGGCTCGCGATCACCGGCGACGGCAAGTCGCTGTTCGACAAGGTCATCACCTGGAACGACGCGGAGATCCCGCTCGACCTCGACGTCGCGGGGGTCCGGACACTCGAGCTGCAGGTGACGCCGGCGGAGAAGTCTCCGTTCTACGGTGCGTGCGAGCATCTGGATCTGGTGGACGCGAAATTGATCAAGTAGGACAGCCTCGTTCGATCCAGACGTCGGATCGGTCGCGGCCTACCCCTCTATCGGAGCGACGATATGTCCACGTTTCGCGGTGTGATCTCGGCGCTGCTTCTGTTGGCCGGACTGATCGGGTACCACACCGACACCTCTCATGGCGACGAAAAGATCGCGGAGAAGAAGATCGCTTCGCGAGACGACTGCCTGAAGTGGATCGACCAGCTTGCCAATCCGAAGAAGGCGCCATTCAAGGGAGTCGTCCGCCGTCTCCCTGCAGGGACCACGTTGAGCAGCTTGGCCAAGCAGCAAGCCCCGATCGCAGACGCCTATGGCCAGCTGAGCGACAATATCGAGACTGCCCTTCCCCTCCTGGCTGCCTCATTGCAGGACTCTCGGTTCTCGAGCGTCTTCGAGAATGGCTATACGGGAGACTACTACTGCCAGACGGTCGGCCAGCTCTGCGCGGGAATCGTGGACGCTCACATCAATGTCTATCGTCCCGTCGTGACCACGGCCGAAGGGGACGGCCATCTCCGCACACTCTGGTTCGAACCCAAACCGGACACGTCGATGGAAACCGAGCTCCGGCAGCGGAAACTCGCGGACCTTCAACTCGAACGAATCGAATGGGCACGCCAACAACCCAAGATCGAGATCTTTACGGACGAGGAGTGGAAGAAGGCCATCGAAACGCTGAACAAGATGGCGAAGCAGATTCGAGAAACGAATCTACCGATTCCCGTGAAGCACCGGGTTCAGTTCTTCTCAAAGTGACCTGCGGCCACATCGAGTCACTCGTGAAGTTCCGGCCTGGAGCCACCTCCCTGCCGGCATCCCAAGATGACTACCTCTTCGGCGCTTCGCGGTCCGCCAGCTTCTTGAGGTACTCCTCCACCGCCTGCCGGTAGTGCGGCGGGAACTGGCGGTCGAGCATGTTCTTGGCGGCGGCCTGGGCCTTCGGCGGGAGGTTTCCCCAGTTGTCCTTGTGCCCCATGTTCTTCTGGTCGACTTCGCCAGCCCCCTTCACGCCGCCGACATAGGACTCGTCCGCGGGGTTCGATGAGCCGGAGTCGCCGGAGCTCTGACCACCTCCGCCTCCTCCGCCGCCCCCCTGCTGCTCTTCGAGCTTCTTGATGATCTCATCGAGCGTGGTGATGATCTTCTCTTCGACGCGCTGCACGCGCTCACCGGCCCGCCCGAGCGCCAGCCGCCGCTCGACGTCGGTCATTTGCCGGGCGACTTCCGAGAGGCTCTTGTCCTTCACCCCCTCGAGGTCGATCTTCATCAGCTCCGCCACCTGGGAGTAGCGGACCGGGACCTCCTGCGTGTGGGCCGTGAGCTGGCCGATCGTCTTGAGCCCGGCTTCCTTCTCGAGGAGTCCGTGCTCGCAGACTGCCTTGAAGAACAGGAGTCCCGCCGGATCGACCACCTGGTTGGGATCGACCTCGTTGAACAGCTCGAGCGCCTCCTCGTGCAGCGTCAGCACGGTGAGGTAGCGGCCGTAGAAGTAGCGGACGTTGTTCGAATAGAACGGGTCGTCCCGATGCGAGGCGATCGCGGCGAAGTCGTTCATCCAGAACCGGGGCGCGAGGCCGCGGCAAGCGTCGACGAGCTGCCGGACATCCGGATCGACGACGTAGAAGGTCTGCATCACCGCGTCGAAGCGGTCGGCCGGGGTCGGCTCGGCGCTCGGGAACTGCCAGAAGCGGTCGAGCTGGGCCAATATCTGCGAATCGGTCACCTGCCGCCGGGCGAGCCACTGGCGGGTCGAGTCCTGGGCTTTCTCCGCGCTGAAGGGAGCGTAGACATCCGCAGCCCGGACCTCAGGCACGCTCCCCAGAGGGAGAGCAGCCGAAACGAGCATTGCGGCAACACAGGACTGCAGGATTCGCATGGACACTCCTTCGGAAGGGTTTTCCGTCGTCGTCCCGTTCACTCTTCTATGGTCGCCGTCCGCAGGGGGAAGCCCATTTCGGGTCATCGCCCTTCCGAACTGCTCCCGACTACTGAAAACGCCGTACCGGAATCAAAATTTGGGACTTCCACCCCGGAAATCATTCGATTTCCGCCCGAAACCGGCCTGCCGCGGGTCATCGCCCGATGACCATAGACCGATCAGGGGTGCTGAAAATCTCCCTCATTTGTTCTTTCCCTTCGACAAATCATACGTCGCTTCCTGGATCCGGCGCTGCCGGCGGGCCAGGTCTTCCGTGAGCTTGATCGTCTCGGGGTCGGTCGCCTGTTCGCCATCGACCTGAATCCCGATCTGGCGGGTCAGGCGGTTCACCTGGTTCTGGAGCGAGCGGATCATCTTCAGTTCCTGGAGTTTTTCGACCAGCTCCCGGCTCTGTTCCCCTCCGCCTCCTCCCCCCTTCTGGGGCTGCCCTTTCTGCTGCCGCCCCTTCTCCATCTCTTTCTGGACGGCGAGGAGCATCTCTTCGAGCCCCTCGACGATCATCTGCTCGATCAGCTGCGTCGTCTCGCCGGTGTCCGACCGTTCGAGCCGGCCGGTGACGACCCGCATATTGTCCCGCATCTGCTCGACCGCCTCGGGGAAGGCGACCGACGAGCCCTCTTCTTTCAAGAGGTTCAGCATCTTGTCCGCCTCGACCCCGTTGGCCGACTCGTCTCGCGACAGGGCGGTCGTCTGCGAGGCGCGGGAGGCCTTGTCGACCTTGTCGAGGCGGGTCGTCTCGGCGTTGATCTTGAGCTGAGCCCGCAGCATCTTCTGCAGCCGGGCCTCGAGCATCGCGAGGTAGACGTCCTTCTCTTCCTGGCGGAGCTGCCGGAGGATTTCTTCGAGCTTCGCCTTCATCTGTTCGAGCTTGGCGATCGCCTGATCCTGCTCCTTCGAGGCGTTGTCGTTGCTCTTCTTCCGGAGCTCCTCGATCGCCTGCTCCATCTCGCGACGGGCTTCTTCGAGCTCCTTCCGGCCGGACGTCTTGCCGTCGTCCTTCTGAGCCTCCTGCTGCTCGTTCCGATCCCCCTGCTGCTGTTGCTGCTGCTGTCCCTCTTGCGGTTGGCCCGGCTGCGGTTTGCCTTGTTGCGGCTGGCCAGGCATGGGGGAGCCTTCCATCGGCTTCCCCGGCTGCGGCTTTCCGTCAGACGGTTTTCCGTCCTGGGGTTTGTCCTGGGGCTTCTTCGGATCCCCCTCTTTGGGGTCCATCTCCTTCTCAGGTGTCTTGGAGTCCGGGTCCTTCGGATCGGTCTTCGGTTTGTCGGACTTGTCGCCCGGCTTGGATTCACCGGGCTTCGAGTCACCGGGCTTCGAGTCACCGGGCTTGCTGTCACCCGGCTTTCCGTCGCCGGGCTTCGAATCGGACGGATTCTTGTCCTTGTCGCCGCGGCGCTCGGCATCCTGGCGGTCGATCTTCTCCGCCAGTTTCCGGGCGTCCTTTTCGACCCCTTCCTGGGAGCCCTGGAGCCGTTCGCCGGGGCGGTTGGCCCGTTCGGTGTCGGCCCGGACGTCCTTCTGCTTGCCGATGATCTTGTTCGTGTCCTTGAGCAGATCCTGGATCCGGGCGATCTCCTGCCCGAGCCGTTCCCGCTCGTTCTCGCTCTGCAGAACCTTGAGCAGCCCTTCCAGGCGGGCGATCAGTTCTTCCTGCTTCTCGCCGGCGCGGCCGTAGAGGGCGTTCGCTTCTTCGCCCGGCTTGCGGGCCTTCTTCTCGAGGAGGTCGGCGATGGCGGCCATCTCGTCGGCGAGGCGCTGCGTCTCGCTCTGGCTCCGGGCGCGGTACAGGAGTTCTGCCCGGTCGGGTTCGCTCTTGCGGAGTCCCTCGGCGACGTTGAAGAGGGCCTTCTCGAACCGGTCGAAGTCCTTCTTCACCTGGAGTTCGAGCTGGTTGAGGCTCGGATCGGCAGCGGGGGCCGGGGTTCCGGAAGCTGCGGCCGGGGGAGTTCCGGGCGGATTGGCTGCGGGTTGGGGGGTGTCCTGAGCCGGGAGAGACAACGCCCAGAAGCCGCTGGCGAGCGCGAGGAGCAAGAAACAAAACCAGCGTCGACGCATTGCCGCGTTCCTGAGTGGAACTGCTCGACCGGGTTCTGACCGATCCGGGAGGACCCGGAGCAGTGTTCGTGCCGTCATCCTACGCCATCTCCCCCTCTCGCTACTAGGGCTTTGCTGTGGGGGAATCGTTCGTGCGGGATTTCCTTTCGCCGAGGAGGAACGTCGGGGCACCTGACACGAAAACCGATGTCGCGGTCGCCCCTTTTCGACGATCGCTGGCCTACCGGGGTTGCCGGGCCGGAAACAGGAACCTGACACGGAAACCGACGTGGTTGCCGACATCTTCCGGTCGGTCCACCTGACACAGAATCCGGTGTGGAGAGCCCGCGCTCTGGCCGGCACGACGTCGCCCGCTCAAACCCATCGTTCCACGGCCACCCGGGTCCAGCACGCTGCTGGCCCCGCCGGAGGCGCTTCTTTCGTGGAACCAAGGCACACCACGGGCCTCCGATCGCGGACCGGTGTCGCGGACTCCCTCCCCAACACGCTCACCTGACACAGCTCGCGACAAAGGAAAGGGAGTCCTCGACGCCGGCTCTCCAAAGCGGACGCCCGTTGTTTCCCACGGTTCCACAACGAAGGAGGCCTCCGGCGGCCAGCAGCCTGCTGGACCCGGGTCATTGATCCTTGCGCAAGCGGCCGGGATACTGAAACTCCGGCGATGTGCCTCGAACGCATTCTCGATTTCGTGGGGGCCGATTTCATGACTCTGTCTCCCGGCGGATGGCGTGCTCTGCTCCGCTTTTTCATCGGCACAGCCCTCCCCCTCCTCCTGCTGACGCTCCCCGTCTTCTCTCAGGACGCCCCCATGCCTGACGTTCCCCCTTCCGCGTCTCCAACCCCCAGCGGTCCGAACGCCACCACCCCCGCCGGACAACTCCAGACCCCGGCCGACCTCGAAGCCCTGTTCCGCGGCAAGGAGTCCTCCCGCGAGGAACTCAAGAAGATCGCCGAACAGCTCAGCGCCACCTGGAAGGACGCCACCCCGCCCGAATACATCCGGATGCTCCAGGCGATCGCCCAGGGGAGCCAGATGGGGGGCGAGAGCGGCTGGTTCGGCAAAGGCCAGTCCCGCTACTCGTGGGACTGGCTCGCCCGCCGGCACGACCTCGGCACCGACGACAAGGCCGCCATCACCGAAGCGGAGTTCCGAGGCCCCAAAGAGCTGTTCCGCGGCCTCGACCGGAACGGCAACGGGCGGATCACGAAAGACGACTTCGACTGGTCCGACGACAACTCCTACGTCGAAGCGGCATCCCTCGCCCACCGCTTCTTCCGCCGGATGGACCTCGAAGGGGACGGCCGGATCACCCGCGACGAGATGCTCGCCTTCTTCGACAAGGCGGCGGGGGGCAAGGACTACCTGCTCTCAGGCGATCTCCGCCGGGCGATCCTCGCCGGCTGGGGAAGCTACCTCCCCGGGGACGCTCCGACGCCGGAGTCGCTGATCACGGGACTGTTCCGGAGCGAGCTCGGCTCGCTCCACGAAGGACCGGCTCTCGAGGCCCCCGCGCCGGACTTCCGGCTCAAGACGCAGGATGGCCGCCGCGAGGTCCATCTCCAGGAGGAGATCGGAAAGCGGCCGATCGTCCTGATGTTCGGCAATTTCACGTGTGCGCCGTTCCGTTCGTACCTCCCGGTCGTGGAAGAACTGCACGAGCGGTACGGGAAACAGGCCACCTTCCTCGGGGTCTACGTCCGTGAAGCCCACCCGACCGACGGCTGGTACATGGAGTCGAACACCAAGGCGGGGGTCAAACTCCCGCAGCCCCGGACCTATGCCGAACGGGCCGGCGTCGCGAGCCAGTGCCACGCGAAACTGCGGTACTCGATGCCGCTCCTCGTCGACGAGATCGACGACCCGGTCGGCAACGCTTACAGCGGCATGCCCGCCCGGCTCTACATCATCGATTCGCAGGGGAAGGTCGCCTACAAGGCGGGCCGGGGTCCGTTCGGACTCAAGCCGGGCGAGATGGAGCAGTCGCTGGTGATGCTGCTGCTCGATGAGGCGAAGCCCGAAGCCAAGTAGCGGGCGGACTCAGTCCCGGTCTTTCCCCTTCGACTTGTCGACGAAGCTCCCCTTCGTGGCCGACGTCGGCCGGGCCATCTCCCGTTCGAACGCCTGACGGATCGCCGTGATCGTCTCACGACGGTCGCGACCGTACCGCTCTTCATGGGCATTGCCGATGTGACGGACCATGTCCGCCAGCAGGACTCCCCAGGAATCGGGTTCGTTCAGGCCGCGGTCTTCCCAGAACCCGATCTGCAGGGAGGTGTGCAGCCCTCCCTTGGCGATCCAGACCCGGATCATCTCGAGGCCGTTTGAATCCGCGCGGGCCGCGGGGGGAACCGGAAGGGACTTGCCCATCAGAAACCTCGCGAGTCAGGTCGTTGTCCGGAAGTCAGCATCGTGCATTTCCGCGCGCCGGACCATCGCGGACACCCGGTCCGCGCGGCTCTCCCGTTTCAATGCCGGGGAACCTCCCGGGATCGTCCGGCAGGGCGTTGACGCACGAGGGGAGGCTGATATGTTCGGGCGGGAATCGGGCTGGCCGGACAGGCCGCGGCAGCGGGGACGAGTTCGTCCGAACAAAGGTGTTGCATCCAGCCCTCCGGCCCGGCACAATTCCTGAACATTTGGACACAAATGTCCGGGCGCAGGTCCGGATCAGGCTGGGCGTCACCGTCCAGCGATGCGAACGAGCGGCTCGGGCCGGCGTTCCGAGGGGCCGCGGGTCGGACGCACAGCGTCCGGGTCGCGCCACGCTTCGGCCATGGGAATGACGGGATGATCACGACACGTTGTCCGTTCTGTGCGAACGAGATCCGGATTCCGGACTCGATCCTGGGGAAGAAAGTCCGCTGCAAGAACACCGCCTGCCAGCAGGCGTTCACCGCCGCGGCCGCTGAGACCGCGCAGCCGGTCGCCGCCGCGTTGGCCCCATCGTTCGCCCCGCATCCCGCGGCCCCCGCCTACGCACCGGTCCCCGCACCCGATCCGGCCGTCGAGTGGGACACGCCATCGGAGCCCGACTACGCAACACCCGCGCAGGAACGTCCGACAACCAGGGGGAAATCCAGAGGGAAGTCCCCGATCTCCGAGGCGCGCTACCCGAATCTGACCCGCTGGCTGAAATGGCTCCGTTCGATCCTGGAGATCCAGCTCGCCCTGGAACTCGTCGGAGCGGCCATGGTCGTCATGGCCACGATCTACGAGGCCTTTACGAAGAATGTCCGCGGCAGCGAAACGCTCTTCGGGATTGCGGTGGGCATCGGCTTCGCCGTGGGAGCCTACACGTTCTTCGTTGCCTGCATGGCAGTCATCGAGCTGGCCTACGTGGTCATCGACATCGAGGCGAACACGCGCCGAGTGGCAGATTCGGGGGAATGACATGCGTCCTTCTCTCTTCTCGCGATCGGATCTTCGTCCCTGGGTCGTGCTGAGCGGCCTGCTGGTTCTGCCGGGTCTCGGAAACGGATGTCGGCATGAACCCCCACCGGCTCCCCCGCCCCCAGCGACGACGCCGTCGACCGCAGAGCCCCCCAAGGAGGAGCCCCCCGCGCCAAAACCGCCGGCTGAGCCCTCCACCGGAAAGGGATCGAAGCCGCCTGAAACGGAGACTGGCGAAGAGGGGACAGGCCAACCAAGAGAAGCCGGCGGGTCGCCGGAACCGACGACCGGATCTCCCTCGGCAGCGGGCGGAACGGGGTCCTCCGGTGGGGGCAACGGCGCCCCCTCCACACCCGGCGCCGGTTCCGGGTCGGGTGCCACAGGGGGCAAAGCAGTCCAGAACTTCGACGGCACCTCCCTCCCCGACTCCGCGGCCGACGCCGCCCGGACGGCCGAAGCGGAACTGGATGCCAGCCGCGCGGCGGAGCAGAAAGGCTCCCTCCGCTCCGCCTACCAGCGTGCCGCCCGGGCCCTGCAGGCCGCCGGGACATTCCCCCAGGACCCGACCTGCGCCGCCCTCGCCGACTCCGCCCGCGGCCGGCTGAAAACGCTCGAAGGCCGCCTCGCCGCCGCCGCGGGAAACCTCTCGCGGGGGGGCTCCCTTCGAGACAAGAAACTGATCGAGACCCCATGACCTCCAGCCCCTGCCACAGCCTGACCGGCGCGATGGTCCCCTCCACCGCATGACCTCCGCGATCCGGCTCCTCCCTCCTCCCCTGCCGTTCCGCCCGCCTCCCTCGGAACCGACCATGAGCTCCTCCGTTCCCGCCGCCACCCCGCTCCTCTCCCGGGTCACCTGTCCGCAGTGCTGGCACAAGTTCCAGCCCGAGGACGTCCTCTGGATCAGCGAGCATCAGGACCTGTTCAACCTCGACAGCCGGGTCCCCAACGCCCAGCTCCGGTTCCTCCCGAGCCGCTTCACCCCGCAAGCGGAAGCAATCGACCCCCGCGGCTTCCCCTGCCATCGGCTCGCCTGCCCGCGTTGCCACCTCGAAGTCGCCCGCCCGATGATGGAGCTGGCGACCTTCTTCCTGTCGATCATCGGCAGCCCCGGCAGCGGCAAGAGCTACTTCCTCGCCGCGATGGCCCGGCAGCTCCGCCGGACCCTGCCGATCAAGTTCGCCACCGCCTTCTCCGACGCGGACGCGACCTTCAACATGCGGCTCAAGCAGTACGAGCAGAGCCTGTTCGCCAACGCCCGCCCCGACCAGCTGCAGGAGCTGCAGGAGCTGGTCCACAAGACGCAGCTCGAAGGGGACGGCTACGCCGACGTCAACTTCGGCAACCAGTCGGTCCGCTACGCCCGGCCGTACCTGTTTACGATGCGGCTGCAGGAGAACCATCCCAACGAGGAGCGCCGAGGCTACGGGCGGACGGTCTGCCTCTACGACAACGCGGGCGAAAGCTACCTCCCCGGCCAGGACTCCGCCGCCGCCCCGGTGACCCGGCACCTCGCCGAGTCGAGCATGCTGTTCTTCGTGTTCGATCCGCTGCAGGACAGCCGCTTCCGCCGGATGGACGACTCGATGAACGAAGGAATCATCGACAAGAGTCACCTCGGCTCGCAGGAAGGGGTGTTCGAGGAGGCGGCCACCCGCATCCGCCGCTTCGCCGGGCTCGCCTCGTCGCAAAAGTACAACAAGCCGGTCACGGTGATCGTCACCAAGTGCGACCGCTGGCTGCACCTCCTCTACGAGAACCCACGGGAACTCAACGCCATCCGCCTCGCCCGACTGACGAGCGACCTCGCGGTCCGTCCGGAGCAGGCGGTCGACGTCGGGCTGATCGACCGGGTCTCGAACAAGATCCGCAAGCTGCTGCTGTCGACCTCCACCGAGATCGTCAGCGCCGTCGAGAATTTTTCGAAGCAGGTCCGCTACATCCCGGTCAGCGCCACCGGCTGGAGCACCTACGTCGACAAGAAGACCGGCCGGCCGGTGATCCGCCCGGGGGACGCCGAGCCGTTCTGGGCTGAGGTCCCGTTCCTCTACGCGATGGCGAACAGTTCGCTGGGGCTGATCCCGAAGGTTCGCGACAACACGCAAACCGATGATTAAGAAGAGTGAAACACAAAGACACCAAGGCCGCACAAAGACACAAAGAGGAACCCTGGAGATGACTCTCAACCAGAACGCCGTTTAGCGCGCGACGCGCCAGCGGAGCGCGGCGTCGCTCTCGGAGACGACGCCGACTCCAAACCGCGCTCCGCTGACGCGTCGCGGCTAAACGGATCCGGCAGAGAGTGAAGACAGCCGTTGGGAACGCGGGCGGGCGATCAGGAGCAGCACTGATGAGCTACGAGATCCTTTACACGTCGGCCCCCTCGGGACTGAAGCCGGGGAGCAGCGGCTACTGCACGGTTCAGGGGAGCCGCGGCATCCCCGCGCCGGCGGTCGACCTGCTGGAATCGCTCAGCGGCTACCGGCACGTCTTCACCCCGGGAAGCCCCGACGCGACGCACAACCCGGTCAACTGGGGCCACTACCTGATCCGGATCGCCGGACGGGTCGAACATGTCCTGTCGCGGGTCGGCGACTGCGAGCTCGACTACACCGGCCGCTCGAACAAGCTCGCCCATCATCTGGTCGTCGACGCCCCGACGACCGCCACGCTCCCCGGCGGCCCCGCCTGGTTCCTCAGCCGCCCCGGCCTCATGTACGACCAGTGGGACGGCACGGTGAGCCACCTCGGCACCCCGCGGATCCCCCCTCCGGAACGCCGAACCGCCGGGCAATGCGCTGCGTGGGGCGGAGCAACAGGGGACGCCGGCTGGGGAGGAGTCCTTGCCGAAGCGTTCCTCGCCGCCCCTGAGCGAAAGGTGTTCGTCGTCTACGCCCCGGGAACGAATGTTCTCGCTCTGTTCGAAGAGGCGATCGCCCTGCTGCCGGAGCACCGCCGCTGGGACGTCACGTTCGCAACCTACGGAGCCGCGCTACCAAAGACGGTCGATTGCCTCTGGTCTGGCATTGTGGCTGGTTCGCCGGAAGTGGCTCAGAGCCACCGGTTCGTGAATGCTCTGCGGATTGACCTGACGATTCGGCCAAGCCGTGCTTCAGGTGGACCACTGGTAGAACTGGCTCGTACGGGCGTGTCCAGTACACCGTCTAGATCATCGACTCGACCATCCCTGTCTCCACAGCAATCGGCTTCCCCAGAACCCATCTACGAAAGCGGTTACCAGCCCGTCCCACCCCCTCCTGGCACCTTCGCAACGATTGCGTCCGAAATCGATCCCATCCCGCCATCGCTTCCACCGCGACCTAGCCGTAAACACGGCGTGTTACGCATCGGAACAGCCATTGCTGGAGCGGCTCTGTTTGTTGCTGTGCTTGCGGCGGCGGCTCTGTTCTGGCCGCGTCAGCCCCGATCTCCTGACGGCGACAAAGCTGTCACCGAGAGCGAACGGCCGACGACACCAGAGAAGCAAACCGAAAAGGCCGCGGGTGCAGACAGCCGTGAAATCTCTCCGAAGCCGCAAGCCGAAGACTCAGCAGTTCGTGATAGTCAGCGATCAGTGACAAAACAAGATCCTGACAGTCCCAAGGAACCCAACGCTGAGATGCCACGCAACAATGAGGGGTCTCCAGGCCTAAAGCAGTCGGAGACTGTCAAACCTGTTCCCTCTGAGGAGCCTACAGCCAACAGTCCTCAAGTCGTTGGGCAAACGCCGCAGCCCCCGTCCCCCACGATCCAACGGATCACGGCTTCCAAGCGCCCCTCTCTGCTGAGTCCCTCCCACAAAGATTTCAAACCTGACTTGCACAGAGAAATACAGATCCAGCTAGACAAGAATGACAAGCCCAAAGTCACAACAGTGACCCATGCGACGTTCTTGGTCCCTAAGAGTAAGCTGAAGGAGAATCTATTCGACCTAGCGGGACAGAGCACGCAGGACGGCCAACTGACTCTCACGCCGACAACTGCAAAGCCAGGTTTTGCGCCGATCCTCCTGGCAATCGAAGTTGGAAATCCGTCAAAAATTGTCATGAGGCCGAGAACCATTACAGACGCCCAACTGACCTCTGCGTCTCTAGGCGCGATCCTTCTCTACGACGAGACGAGTGGAAACACGTCGATCATACAACTGCTCAATGAGCAAGAAGTATCCATCCAGAGCTCGCACGCAACTGAGCGGGAGTTTCACGTCACGATCCCCAAGGATCTTCAGCAGTCTATCTCAGACATACCCGCGTCTGACTTTGTCTTAAGCGACGTGACTCTCACAGTTCAAAAGTCACCCCAACCCGACGTCGCACGCCTGACAGATTATAGTTGGAACTTGTCACGGGCCACCAACAATGTATTCACGTCGATCTCAATCACAGCAGACGGGGTCGACCTGATCAGCGATCGCGTCAGGTTCGCGTACACCGTTGAACCACACGTGAGTGCTGTCGCGGAGAAGAACACGAAAGATCTCACCAGCCTCGAAAGCTCGTGGAACTTGGTAGAACGAGAAATCGGCGAACAAGCTGCGGCGCAGTTGCCAGACGTAGTTCATCCAATCATGAAGCCGAGCACTCCACCCGCATCTTTGGAGCAAGCTGGCGCAAAGCTGACCGAAATGGTGCTGAATGCCCCAAGACCCAACAAACTGACAGATGAGCAGACCAAAACATATCGAAATCAACTATCCAACTACCTTGATCTGCTGCAGACATTCCGCACCAGAGCATTGGCAATAGAAACGATAAGCAACCTCAGACTCAAATCGGGGAAGATAAGCTACAAAGTTTGGCCAATCAAAGTCGCCCTCAAAGGAAACGGAGTTGCCGCCCTTCCTGCCCCTTCGCCAGACCTCATGATCGATCTCTTTAAGTTTCGATCGAAAGACTAGCCACACCCAACTTCCATCACCCCATCGGGGCGATTGCAGATACCAGGCATCACAATGCAACAAATCCAAACCCTCATCGACCGCATCCGCGTCGCCATGGCGGATGAGCGGATCGAGAGCAGCCCGGAGATGCAGGAGCTCGCCCGCGAGTTCCATTCGCTCTCCCGCAAACTCAACGAGCGCCTCCGCCGCTGCGGCGAGTACCTCCGTCAGGGTCTCCGCGCGGAAGCGATCCAGGAAGCCGAGACCGAGCCCCCGCTCCTAGAAGCGGTCGGCGTCGTCCAGAGCCTCAGTGACGATGAACGCCTCACCTGGGTCGAGCTCGCGCAGTTCCTCGAACTTCCGACCCCCGAGCCGGTCCTGTTCGACGTCGCCGAGATGATCGAAGAGGCGTACAGCGAACACGCCCCCCTCGAAAAACTCCTCCGGGCCAACCGCAAACTCGCCCTCCAGCGGGCTCCCCTTCCCCAGCGGCTCGCGCTCCTTCGCCAGATCGGCCGCGAAGACCCGAACTCCGACTTCTGGCGAACGGACATCCGGGCCTACGAAGAGGTCCGCCTCTCCCAGATCACGCAGGAGCTCCGCGGCCTCACCCGCCGGGGGGCCTCGGTCGCCGAGATCCAGGACCTCGTCGGCGAAGTCCAGGGGGGCGGCTGGAGCATTCCGATCCCCGGCAAGCTCCTGCCGAGCCTCCAGACCCAGCTCCGCGATGCCGTCCGGATGGACGCCCGCGAACGGCTCGAAGAGATCGCCGGACAGCTCCACGCCGCCTTCGGGGCGATGGACTTCGCGAAGGCGCTGCCCATCTATCAGCAGTGGCAGAAGCTCCTCCCGCAGGCCGAGCTCTCCGACGACGCCCCGATCGTCCTGAAGTCGCTCGCCGCGATCTCCTGGTGCCGGCAGCAGATCGCCAACGACGCCGCCGACGCCGCCTGGGGGGACCACCTCCACGACATCGAGCGGGCCCTCGCCCGGGAACCGGTCTCGGAAGAAGAACTCCGGAAACTCTCCGACAGGACCACCCGCCACCAGCGGCCTCTTCCTCCCGCGGTCGAGTCCCGGCTCACCGGGCGGATCACTGCTTTCGAGACGCAGCGCCGCCGCAAGAAGCTGATGATCGTCGGCTCCGCGACCGCCGCGACGCTGGCCCTCGTCGCGGCGATCGTTCTCATTATTACGAAGGTCCAGGACAACTCCCTCCGCGGTCAGGTCTACGCGCGGATCAACGAGCAGGTCGACGCAGGCCAGCTCGCCGAAGCGCAGGAGACCCTCAAGAAATACGAGCCGTCCTGGGGGACGCGGGCAGACTGGCCCGAGGTCGCCGAAAAGGTCGGCACCCTCGCAAAATCCTTCCAGAGCCGGACCGAGCAGGTCGAGCTCCTGCTGCAACGGGCCGCGACGATCCCCGAGACCGACCCCGTCGGCTTCCAGAAGGTGACCTCCGAAGCGGTCGGGCTCGCCAACGCCGAGCCGGTCCTCGCCGACCTCAAGCACACGGTCGACCTGCGGGTCCAGAAGCTCGAGATCGAACGGAGCGGCCGCCTCAAGACGCGTGAAGAAGAGCTGATGACGCGGCTCACCGGCCAGGCGAAGCAGGTCGAAGAGCTCCGCAAGAGTTTCGGCGAACTGGAAGCGGCGGAGTTCGACGGCCGCCGGGGCCGGATTCGCGACGGCCTCACCGCCCTCGCCTCGGAGCTCGCCGGAATGGCCCCCCGGCTCGCCGACCAGCACAAGTTCCTCCTGTCCGAAGTGGACGACATCGAAAAGCAGTTCACCCGCCGGCAGCGGCGGTCAGAGCTGCTGGGGGACCTCAAGACCCGCTCCCGCATCCGCCCCTCCACCAGCAGCCTCGACGACGTCGGCAAGTTCGTCGCGACGCTCAGCCAGTTCACCGCCGCACTCGAAAACGATCCGCTGACGCCGGGGATGAAACGGGCCGCCGCCGAGGCTCCGGCCTGGCAGTCGGTCTTCGCCCTCCGCGATCTGCCGGCCGATTCCGGCCGGCTGTTTCCGGCCTCCATGGACCTGATCGAAGCCCGCCGCAAAGAGGTCGACGAGCTGCTCAAGACCTACCCGCAGACCCCGCTCCGCGGCACGCTCGAAAAGTACCTCGGCGTTCTCGCGGTGCTGGAGCGGCGGCACAAGCCGGCGTCGGGGCTGATCCCGCAGATCACGAGCGACATCCTCGAAGCGGAGCACATGCGGGACCTGTTCGTCCTCAAGGACACCGCCCTCCCCTGGCCCTACTACGTCCTCTCCCGCGACCCGCTCCCCAAAGAGGAGATCATCACCTTCACCCGCTGGTCCGTGATGGAGAAGCCGGAGGAGGTGAAGATCCTGCCGAAGAGCCTCGTAAATCTGAAGCCGTCGGTCGCCCCGCAGGCGGCCCTCGTGGAGCAGATCCGGACCAGCCTCAAGGGGCTCGATGCCGAGACCTGGGACGCCACGATGAACCAGGTGGTCCGCTCGGTCCTCGACGACGGCCAGGTCGATCCGATCCTGCGGCTGCAGCTCCTCAGTACGCTCTGCACGCTCGCCAAGGCGGGAAGCCTCTCTGCCCCGACCCATAAGCCGTTCCTCGACTTCGAAACGAAGATGACGAGCGCCGTCGAGCGGATCAATCTCCTTGCGGACTGGGCCGACCCCAAGAACTCCGACGTCAAGGAGCGCCGGGAAAAATGCCTCGACTACTTCAAGGAGATCTCGACGCTCGACTTCGCCAAGGTCTGGCCCCCGCCAGCGAGCGTCTTCAGGGACCTGAAAGCGGAGTTCTCCGTCCCCTATTCGACGGTCGGCTGGATGACTCGTGGCGACGACGGCAAACCGGCGCTCGACCTGACCGTCCCCACCGGGTCGTGGACGCTCCTCGTCTGCGTCCCGGGAGCGAGCGAGAAAGATCCGGGGCGGTTCGAGGTCCTCGGCCGACACGAGCGCGGTGAACTCCACCTCGCCCCCTCGGCGACCTCCTCGAGCTTCGTTCCGGGCCGGCTCGTCTTCGCCCGCCCGCTCGTGACCGCAGCGCTCCCGCCCGCCCCGAGCTCGTCCCAGCCCTGACCCGTCCGATCGCTCCGTCCTGAAAGCCGATCATGGCGACTTCCCCCGTCGACTCCTCGCGGTACTTCATCCGGCTCCGGGGCCAGGTGAAAGGTCCGTTCACGCTGGACCAGTTGACCCGCATGGCGGGCCGCGGCCAGTTCAGCCGGCTGCACCAGGTCTCGGTCGATCAGGCCCGCTGGAGCCCCGCCTCCGAGCTGAAAGCGATCTTCGCCGAGAAAGGCGCCGGGACCGACGCCGCGGAACCGATCGCCGCGCCGCTGGCCCCCGCCGCGGCGGCCCCCAAGGAGTGGTACTACAACTCCGGCGATTCCAAGATCGGGCCGGTCGACGAGGCGTTCATCAAGAACCTGATCGTCACCGGCAAGATCCACAAGAAAACCCTCCTCTGGAAGACCGGCCTCCCCGACTGGCTCGAGGCGCGGCACTTCTTCCCGAACGCCTTCGGCAAGCCGGGCTGGTCGGGGGGGAAGATTGCACTGGTCACGACCGCGGTCGCGCTCTTCATCGCACTCGCGTCCGTTGGCGGCTACTTCGCCTACACCCGCTGGGGGAAGACGCCGTCGCCCACGGAACCGACGGCCCACGCTCCGAAGGATCCCTCTGCCCCTGCCACCACGGCAACGGGGCTGATCCGCTCGACCGACCTCTCCGATCCCGCGGCCAATGCGGCGATCGACGACGCGACGGGGATGATCGTCTCATACCTCGACATCGACATGGCGACCGGCGAGCACCACGAACTCTGCCGCGGCCACGGGACCTGCTTCGTCGTCACGCTCGACGGCTACGCCCTGACGAACAAGCACGTCATCGACGAGCACGAGAAGTTCCACAACGCGACCGACGATGGCCGCCCCGACCGGCTGATCTCGACGCTGAAGACAAGCTACGGCTACAAACGGAACGCCGCGGGCGAACCGGTCCTCGACAAGGAGGGGAAGCCGGAGCCCAACCCGCTCGTCACGGGTCTGCTCGATGCCTTCCGGACCCGGGTCTCCCAGATCGAGCCGAAGCTCGTCGTCTACTTCGGCAAGCGGCACTTTCCCGCCACGCTCGTCTACTCGAGCAGCCGGTTCGACATGGCGGTGGTTAAAATCGACCGCCCCTCGCAGACGTCGGTGTACGGCCTCAGCTCCAGGAACGAAGTCCCCAAGCTGACGGAGGTCGTGGCGTTCGGGTTCCCCGGGGTCTCGCAGAAGCCGATCACCGACGAGGAGATCGCGGTCGTCGAAGCCAAGGCGAAGAAGGAATCGCTGAGCGAGCTGTTCTTCGGGACGAAGGACCACCGCGACGCCTACAAGGCGAGCGCTTTCGACCTGACGCCGACCCCCGGCCAGATCAGCATCATCCCGCAGGAGTCGGGGGGGATCTACCACGCCCAGCACACCGCGCCGATCCGACAGGGGAACTCGGGGGGCCCGCTCGTCTTCCGCCAGGGGGAGGCCGCGGGGATCGTCTACGGGATCAACACGCTCTATCTCAAGAGCGATTCGCCGGTCTACATCGCCTTCCCCGTCGCCCAGATGCGGGAAGAACTCGAGACCGAGGCCAAGGTCCCCGGCCTGACCTGGAAGTAGCCACAGCAGCCCCCTCAGGAGGGAGGGATTCCTCCGCATCCCGGCCGCCGCCCCCCAACCTCAAATCATCACGATGTCTTCCCTGTCTGTTCCATCCCGTTCTCCCCGCCTCTCCTGGTCCACCCTGGATCCCGAGCAGCGGCTCGGCTTCACGGGGGGGCGTTTCACGCGGGTCAATCTCGCCGTCTCACTGCTGGGAGCGGTCCTGGCGACGGCCCTCCTGTTCGGCGCGATGTTTCCGTTCCGCGAGCAGCGGTGGGTCCTCCCCTTCTTCCGGGACGGCAGCCGGACGGTCATGGTCTCGATCGTCTTCTTCACGTTCTGGTCGCTCGTCATTCTCTATCTCAAGTGGCTCAAGCTCCGCCTGCAGCGGCGGGCCCTCACCATCACGGTCGTCCCGAATGAGAGGGACTTCGTCCTCTCGCCGCAGACGGTCGATCTGGTCCAGGAACAGATCCACACCGCCGTCGACGACCCGCGGCAGTTCGTCGTTTTCAACCGGATCGAAGCGGCGCTCGGCAACCTGCGGAACCTCGGCCAGATCGGCGACGTCGCCGAGATCTTCAAGAACCAGGGAGAGACCGACGAGGCGGGGCTCGATACGTCGTACCTCATGGTCTCGGCCTTCATCTGGGCCACTCCGGTCCTCGGCTTCATCGGAACGGTGCTCGGCCTCTCCGACGCGATCGGGAACTTCGGCCTCGTGCTCCAGTCGGCGACGGAGCTCGACAAGATCAAGGGGAGCCTCCAGACGGTGACCGGCGGCCTCGCCACGGCGTTCGAAACGACCCTCGTCGGCCTCGTGGCGGCCCTCGGCCTGCAGCTCCTGACGATCGCCCTCAAGAAGTCGGAGCAGGAGTTCCTCGACGCCTGCAGCGACTACTGCTCGCGGGAGGTCATCTCGCGGCTGAGGCTGTTGCCTCTCGAATCCGTCTGACCGGGAGGGACACCCATGGGCCGCCGCCGGAAGTCCGAATACGCGATCTCGCTGTTTTCGTTCCAGGACATCATCACCTCGGTCAGCGGGATCCTGCTGCTGGTGGTGCTGCTGCTGGCGCTCGAGCTCTCGCAGCGGACGATCTCGACCGCCGCCGAGGGGGGGTACCGGACCACGGCAAGCCAGATCCGGAAGGAACAGGCCCGGATCGCGGCGGAGCTGGCGGAGATCGAAGCGAGCCTCGTCGAGAGCGAACGGCTGATCCGCCTCGCCACGGCGAACCCGCAGGGCCTGCTGCGAGACCGGATCCAGTCGGAGACTTCGGCCGCGGAGACGATCAAGAACGACCTCGTCCTGCTCGAAGGGGCGGCGAAGAACCTCGACAAGGCCGAGGCGGAACTCGGTGAGGCCAAAGACGATCTCCGCGATTTCGACGACGAGCGGATCCGGATCGAGCTCCGGATCGCCAGCCTCAAGCGGACGATCGCTCGGATGAGCGATCCGCGCTCCGTCTCCTATTCCGTCCCGGCGGGGATCGAGCCGGACCGGGCCTGGCTGTGCGACGTCACGGACGGCCTGCTCCGGATGCACCCGCTGGCGGACGCCGACGATCGCCGGACGCCGCGCGATCTGCCGATCGCGGAGCGGGACCGGAGCGGCGCCCTGCCGCGCGTGCGGGACTGGATCCGGAGCGAGAAGCCGGAACCGGGCTACGTGCTGTTCCTCGTCCGTCCCTCCGGCTCGTGGATCGACCGCGTGATCCACGAGTCCGGCGGCACGATCCCGATTCCCTTCGGAGTCGAGCTGATCGGGGCGGAGCAGATCCTTGTCGACCGCCAGGGGAGGCCGATTCGATGAGCCGCCGCGAAGGGGTCCAGTCCGACAGCCTCGAGCTGCTGCTCGACACGATCTGCAACATGTTCGGCGGGATCGTGTTCATCTCGCTTCTGGTCGCGGTGATGCTCCAGGCCAGCCGCCGCTCGCCCGGGGAGAGCGTCCAGGAACTCGACGCGCCAGACATCGAGATCCTGGAAGGGGCCGTCGAAAAGTCGCGGCTCGACCTCGAGCGGCTGAAACAGGCGCGGACCGCGCAGCAGAAACTGGTCGGCGGCCTGATCCCCGGAGACGTCGCGTCCCAGCTGGCCGAGTGGGAAGAACGGGCCGCGGAACGAGAGGAGCTGGAACGGCAGGCCCAGGAACTGGGAACAAAGAACGTCGGCCGGGTCCGGGACGTCGCGCGGGGGCAGCGGCTCGTGATCGACGGAAAACGGCGGCTCGAAGAGGCGCGGGAGGAGCTCGCGGAACTCGAGAAGAAGCGGAAGGCGATGGTCCCCCGGACCTCGTCTCCGCTTCCTCAGTCCGTGCTGAGGACGAACCTGGAAGCAGTCCAGGTCTCCCTGTGCTACGACCGGTTCTACATCCGCCACGAATACCAGGGGGACGATCCGGTCGGCCCCAACCTGGAGGACTATGTCGTTTCGGAAACGGGGCCGGATGAGATCCGGATCCACCCCAAGCCGACCGGGGGGATCCTCCTCGACGGGAGCGAGCGCTCCCGGCAGGCGGTCCTGGAGCGGCTGAGATCGTTTCCGCCGGGAAAGTGGCAGGTCGACGTCACCGTGTGGCCCGACTCGTTCGACACCTTCCGGGCCTTCCGGGAGATCATCTCGCAGGCCGGATACCGCTACGGGATGATGGCCTGCAATCCGGACTCGCAGGTGGTCGATCGGGGAGGGACCCACCGCCGGTCCCAGTAACGCCGCGGTGATCCGCACCGGTGGACGCTCGACGGAGAAAGCACGCCTCTTCAGTCAGCGGGAGAGGCTCACTTCCGCTGCCAGCCATCCTTCTTCTCGAGCACCGACTTGGCTCCCTCCCCATCCAGCCACGCCTTCGCCGCCGCGTCGCCCCGCAGCCACGCATCCCAGAAGGCGGTCGAGAGGGCGAGGATCGCCCGGTGATGATTCGGATTGCGGGACTTTCGGTCCCCCGGAAGGCCCCGCTCCGAGAACGCCGAGTGCTCGGCCCCGTCGAGGACGAGTTCGTACTTGCCGCCGGCCGGGAGCGCCGGATAGACGGCGAGCCGGTCCTGGGGCGAAGTGTCGCCGATGGGGGAATCGTCTTCGGTCCCGGTCATCAGCATCCAGGGGATCTGGACCTTGCCGAAGGCGAGCTTGGCGTCTCCCCCCCGGCGGGACGGGCTGGGGCTCATCGCGAGCGCTGCCTTGATCCGCGGATCGGTAAAGGGCTGGTTCCCGCGGGGCAGACTCTGGCCGCTGACCGACTGCGTCGTGACTGCGCCGAACGAGTGCCCCGACATCCCGATCTTCTCGAGGTCGAGCCGGCCGTGGAGGGCGTGGCTCTCTTCCTTGTTCCAGCGGGCGAGCTGATCGAGGACCGCGGGGACGTCCTTCACCCGCAGGATCAGGTTCGAGGCATCGGCCGCCCCCTTGAGGGAGGACATCCGCTCGCTGAGGGGCTTGTCGCGCCAGACGGAGGAGTCGCTGCCGGGATGCTGGAGGAAGACCACCACGTAGCCCCGCCCTGCCCAGTGTCGGCCGAGGTAACCATTCCCTTCGCGCGAGCCGCCGAGGCCGTGACTGAAGAGGACCACCGCCGCGGGGGCCTTGGCGTCCGCCGGAAGGTACGCGCGGATCGGGATCTCGCGGTCGCGGGCGGAGTCGTCGACCGTGAGGTCGACCGGCGCCGGGGCTTTCTCCCCGGAGAGCTTCATCGGGTCATAGGCCTCGCCCGCCGCGATCACGCCGGCGGAGAGAAGGAGGAACGCGACGATCGACGCGAGTATGGACAGCGGACGATGGACGGGCACAGGCAGACTCCTCGGCGGGGCGAGCTTCCCCTGTCGGACAAACACCGCCGCGGCCGGAGAGTTCCGGTCCGATTGCGGAAAGCGGTATTCTGCCGGGCATCCGCCGATCCGTAACCCCTGCCTGGGAACCGAATCGTGATTTCGACTGCTCGCGGCCGCTTTGTCAGCGGCCTTGTTCTGGCTTGCGCATGGCTCCTCGCCGGCCACTCCGCCGGGGCTGCTCCCCCCAACATCCTCTTCCTCCTCAGCGACGACCACAGCTACCCCTACGTCAGTTGCTACGGCGACCCCAACGTCAAGACGCCGACCCTCGACCGGCTCGCCGCGGAGGGGATGAAGTTCCACCGTTTTTTCACCGCCTGCCCGCAGTGCGTCCCGTCGCGGGCGGCGCTGATGACCGGGCGGTCCCCGGTCGCGGCCCGGATGACCCGCTTCTCCTCCCCGCTTCCCCGCGACGAGGTCACGCTCCCCGAGCTTCTCCGAAAGGAAGCGGGATACCACACCGGGGTCTGCGGCCGGAGCTACCATCTCGATGGCCCGGGCGGAGGCCGCGCCGGCTCCGACATCGCGGAGCTTCTCGAAAAGCACGAGCTCAAGACCTTCGCCGACCGGGTCGACTTCCTAACCCCCTGTCCCGATCCGCAGGTCGCGGCAACAGTGGAAAAATTCCTCAGCGAGCGGCCCGAGGGAAAACCGTTTTTCCTGTGGGCCAACTTCAGCGACCCGCACCACGTCTGGGAGCCCCCCGCCGATCTGCGGCCCGATCCGGCGAGTCTCAAGCTGCCGGCCCACTGGGCGGACCTCCCCGGCATGCGGGAACAGTTCGCCGACTACTGCGGCGAGATCAACCGGCTCGACCGGACGATCGCCGGGGTGCTCGACGTTCTGAAGTCGAAGAACCTCCTCGACACGACGCTGATCGTCTTCGCGGGGGACAACGGAGCCGCGCTGCCGCACGGGAAGGGGTCGCTCTACGACCCCGGCTCCAACGTCCCGCTCCTGGTCCGCTGGCCCGGGACCGTGAAAGCGGGCGGAGACTCTCGCGAGCTCCTGAGCGGCGAGGACCTCGCCCCGACGCTCCTCGCGGCCGCCGGAGTGAAGGCTCCGCCCAAGATGAGCGGCGTCAGCTTCCTCCCGCTGCTCAAGGGGGAGGACCACACCGCTCGAAAGCACATCTTCGTCGAGCGCGGTCCGCACGGCTCGGCGCCGGTCTCGGTCGGAATGTCGAATAGCGGGTACGACCTCGGACGGGCAGTCCGGAGCGACCGCTACAAGTTCCTCTACAACTGCACGCCGTGGATCCCCTACGCCCCGGTCGACTCGGCGGGCGGCCCCGGCTGGACGCAGACCAAGGCGGCCCACGAGGCGGGAACGCTCGCGGCGGACCTGAACGCGACCTACTTCACGACCCCACGGCCGGTGTACGAGCTCTATGACCTCGAGGCGGATCCGTCGGAGCTCAAGAATCTGACCGGCAAACCGGAACTCGCCGCGATCGAGCGGGAGCTGCGGCTCGCGCTGGCGGAGAAGATGATCGTCGACTTCGACTACCTGCCGCTCCCCGCTACGGGAACCCCGGCTCAGGAGGGGACCGCTCCGGGCCGCGCGAATCCCCCGAACCGCGCCGCGCAGTTCCGTCGGCTCGATGCCGACGGCGACGGTGAGCTGACGAAGGAGGAGTTCGGCAAAGGCCGCGAACCGGGCGAAGCCGAAAAATGGTTCCAACGGCGAGACGTCGACGGCAACGGGCGGATCAGCCGCGAGGAATTCCTCCCGGGCACACCGCTTCCCGCGCCGGCGAAGTGAACAGGCTCCGGACCGGCGGGCACAGACCATCCCGCTCGCCGGTCTCCGTTCCGCAGGCGATCAGTAGCCCTGAATGCCGAGCAGCGAGCTGAGCTGGGTCGAGCCGGGGGCGTAGGAGCCGAACTTCGGCTCGACCGAGATCCCCACCCCAAAGTTGTTTCGCGAGCGGTCGTATCCCGCCCCGATGTGGATCAGCATGTACTCGCCGATCCGGGTCAGGGTCGCGGTCTGGCCCCGGTCGATCCCCTCCCGGACGTCGAACGAACTGCCGAGGGTCCCGACCCACTTGTCGCTCATCCGGTACGAGAGGCTGCCGACGAGGAGCTGCGTATTGACCTGCCCCACTTCGATCTGCCGGAACCCGACATAGACGCTGCCGCGGGTGCTCCGCTGGCTCAGAATCCCGGCGTTCCAGAGCCGCTGTCCGCCGGTAAAGGGATCGAACACCCCGTTAGCCAGGATGCTCGTCCGCTCGCCGACATACCAGGCGTAGTTCCCTGAGATCAGGCCGAGCGTCTCGCCGAAGTTGTCGCGGTTGGCGTTCGGGAAGACCGACATCTCGAGGTCGAGGGTCATCCAGTCTTTGGTCCGGGGCCCCGTGGGCGAGCCGACCTTGGTCTGCCACCGGTGCCGCCAGCCGAACGTCGCGACATGCAGATCGTCGACGAGTTCCGGCGCCATGGCGGTGATCGACCGCTGCAGGCCGGAGCGGATCGCGTAACTCCGCGGATCGGCGAACGCCGGGAGCGTCCCGCCGAACGAGTTGATGAGAAACCGCTCCCGGAACCGTTCCTGGGCGTCGTCGTCGAACTCGTTGTACTGGGCGATCTGGTCGATGCTCCGCGACGCCTCGGAGTAGGAGTAATCGACGTCGAAGACCATCTTGTGGGCGAGGCCATTGAGGCCCAGGATTCGGCTCTGGACCTGAGGGAACGCCTTCCAGAACTCGATGCTCGCCCGGATCCCGAGGCTGCCGTAGAACCGGTCGATGCTGGTCCCGTTCATCCCCTCTTCCCAGAAGGCGGCTTCGCCGAGGGCATAGGGGGCGACTTTGGCGGGACCGACGTTGAAGGGGAGGCTCACTTCGTGGCGGGTCATCGCCACGAGCCCTTCGACATCGGGGAAGTACGGCAGCGGCGAGAAGACGTCGGCCGGGTTGCTCGGCGCCTGGGCCGGCTTGATGTGTCCGTAGCCGACGGAGGTGTGCGAGCTCCAGGTCAGGAGATCGCCGAGCAGCGGCTGGCCGAGGTACGTCAGGTCCGCCTTCGGCAGCCACGAGGTCTGGTCGAAGATGTTGTTGAGCCGGTCGCGGACCATGATCGACGCGGTCAGGTTGTCGTACGTGTGCGACAGGGCCGCCATCGACTCGTGGTCTTTGCCCGTGTCGAAGTCGTTCTCGTTCCAGTACTCGCGGTAGTTCCGGTCGTTGTTGAGGACGTAGCCGATTTCGGTCGTCAGCGACGTGCCGAACGGGGTCTCGATCCGCTGGATCCAGTCCGCCTGACCGCGGTTGTGGTTGGGGAACGTGAGGGCCCGGCGGTCGAGGCCGAGGTTGTCGAGGCCGTCGTCGTAGATGTACCGGAGGCGGCCGTTGCCGTAGATCCGCGACGGGGTGTCGAAGATGTTGATCTGCTGGTCATAGTCCCCTCTGAGGCCGACCGCCGGTCCGCGCTCGGTGTAGCCGTCGAGCTCGAGGTTGAGGTCGACTCCCTCATTGAGGTCGAGGCCGAGCAGCGTCGGCAGGTTCCAGAGGGTCTCGAGCGAGACCCCGTTGACGCTGTTGCTGCCGACCGTCGCCCGCCGGATCGGGACGAGGCTCTCGTCGGCGGGTCCGCTGATGTAGGGGAGCCCCAGGACCGGGACATTCTCGATGTAGGCCCGCGGGTTGACGGCGGTGATGTAGGGGGCGGTCTTCTGGTTCGAGAACGGGTTCGGCTCATTGTCGACGAAGATGTCGCTCGCCTGGATGCGGTATCCCGGCTCGCCGAACTCGCTCGTCGTCACGAAGGCGTTCTGGGCGTGGAACTTGTTCTCCGACTGCTGCCGGAGGGTGTCGGCCCGGACCCGCAGGGTCGCGTCGTACTCGGGGACGTAGGTCCGGACGTCGGCGTTCATGAACAGGCCGCGGCGTTCGCGGATGTCGTAGAACGCGTTGGAGGCCTGAACGACGTTCGTCCCCTGGCGGATGACGATGTTCCCTTCCAGGTAGACCTGGAACGGCGTGTTCTCGTCGATGTCGAACCCGCCCCCGATCTGGTCGAGGCGGTTGGCGTCGGTCCAGATCACCGCCCGGTCGGCGGTGAGGTCGATCCGGGTGAAGATCTTCTGTCCCCCCGCGGTCAGCGGGACGTTGTCGACCACGAGGTTCACCCCGCGGGTCACCGTGACGATGTACTCGGGGGGAGCGGTGTTCGGGTTGATGCCGCCGCGGATGACCGGGTCCTGGCCGATCGTGCGGGGATTGATCGTGACGTGCTGCGGTCCGGGGCCGATCTGCAGCGGGAGCTGCTGCGAGCCGGGACCGCCGAGCCCTCCCATCCCTCCGCCGAAGCCGCCGCCGATCCCGCCTGCGGGCGGCAGAGTTCCGCCGGGGCCGGACGGCACGGTGAACTGCGCCAGCTGGAGGGCGTTCCGGTCCCGTTTGCGGCTCTCGATCGCCCGCTTGAAGATCTCGCGGTTGCTCATCGAGACGGTCGTGACGAGCTTCTTGCCGGGGAACGACGGTTCGACCGTCGTCACGAGGGTGATCGAGGCGAAGGGGTGAACATCGCGGGAGTCCGGACGCTCGATGACGACGTCCCCCTCCATGTAGACGAAGTACCGCTGCTCCTCCTGCGAGGGGGTCGGCTCGAGCAGGACCACCATCTCGTTCGCCGACAGATTCAGCCGTCCCTGGGTGATCGTGCAGCGGCCGCCGAGATAGAGGGCGTCTTCGCCGTCGTGCTGCCAGTGCCATCCCTGATCGGCATTCAGGATGACGGGATCGCCGGGGCGGGTGGCGGGGATCTCCTGGAGCTCGGCCGGCTGGATCTGGTGTCCCTGCGGGGGGCGCGGAGCCGTGGGGGGCGATGCGGCGCTGTGACCGGTGAGGCGAAGCGCGGGGCGCGGCTCTCCCGATGCCATCGTCGCGATCGCGACGAGGCAACAGACCGTCAGACACAAGTTGACGCGGCGAAGACGCGGCAAGCGAGTGGGTCTCGGGAGTAGTGGGTGGTGGAGGGAAAGTCCGATGTCGGTGAGGGCCGGGGAGTTGGGAACACCCGGCCCGCCGCAAAGGGAGGGCAAGAGACCTCGGAAGAGAGAATCCGCCGAAGGTCTGATATGGGAGCGGGACTATACGACCGGCAGTTTTTGACGGTCAATATGGGTCCTGCGACGAGAGGCCGCCCCCGAACTCACCTCACCAAAAGGACTTACAACAGAGGCAAATGGCGGAGATCCCGAGCGCGCTCACGTCTTCCGCCGGTTGGTTTGCGGAATCGCAATTGCGAAGGGTCCCCCGCGAACGGGACGATGGGGCCCTGTTTCCCTGCTTTGCCCCCTTCCCCGCGACGGATCGATTGATGCGCTGGCGTCCTGCTCTTCTGCCTCTGGTTGGGGCGGTGCTTCTCATCGCGGCGCTGGCGATTCCGTTGTTTGGGGTGCTTCGTCCGATCCGCGGTTTTGCGAAGACGTACCGGGACGCGATCCGTCAGCCGCGGGCTCAGGCGGTGAACCGGGAGGCGGTGCGGTCGGTCTCGCGATCGGTGGAGCGGAGTTTTCTGCTGCTGCCGGTGGCGATGCTGACTGGGGTCGGTGGTGTGGGTTGTTTGCTGACGTGGTATCTGGGGCTGAGGGGTCGCTCTGCGGTGTGAGGGTTGGTCACCGTCGATGGTCAACCGGTGGCGCTGAGCTGCGCAAAGACTCGACGGCTTAGACCTCGTCCTGGCCGGCACGGCGCTCCCTGCTCAAACCCATCACCCCACGGCCACCCGGGTCCAGCACGCTGCTGGCCCCGCCGGAGGCGCTACTCCTGTTGAACCACGGCACACCACGGACGTCTGATCGCGGACCGGTGTTGCGGACGTTCCTCTCCAACACGCCCGCACTGCACACCCCGCGGTGAGTAGACGGGGAGCCCGCGGCGCCGGCCCCCCAACTTGGACGCCGACAGCTTCCCACGGTTCCACAACAGAAGCGCCTCCGGCGGGGCCAGCGTCCCGCTGGACCAGGGCGGCGTGGCTCGATGGGTTGCGAAGTCAACGCTGCGACGCCCGGGGACGGAGTTCGGGAACCATTCTCTCTGGTCGGCCAATTCGCACAACAATTGCAAAATTGTCGTTCCTCACACTTGGCGCATCTACACAACGTGTGCACATTGTCCAGTCGTGCGATTCCGTGACAAGAGAGAGGAACCCATGCGAACTCGTACCCGGGGCTTCACGCTCATCGAACTGCTGGTGGTGATCGCCATCATCGGCGTCCTGGTCTCCATTCTGCTCCCTGCCGTCCAGCAGGCCCGCGAGGCGGCCCGCCGGAGCTCGTGCCAGAACAACCTCAAGCAGCTCGGCCTCGCGTTCCATAACTATGAGAGCGCGTACTCGGTCTTCCCCGGCCTCGGGACGCCGTCGCAGTACAACTTCTCGGTCCAGGCGAAGCTCCTCCCCTTCATCGAACAGGGAGGACTCCAACGGCTGATCGACTTCGACGTCCCGCTCCTGACCGGCTCCGGACCGAGCCAGGTTCTCAATCCGGTTCAGGCCCAGGGGGCCAACACGACCGTCCCCCTGTTCCTTTGCCCGAGCGACGGCGGACTCGAAAAGTCTGGCGGCTACGCCGGAGCGAATTACATGGTCAGCTCCGGCTCAGGGACCAAGACCTACTACGACGCCCGCTTCCCGACCGACGGCGTCGCTTGGTACGGCTCCGGCGTCCGCCTGCGGGACTTCACCGACGGCACCTCGCTGACCGTGCTCATGGCCGAGACGATCCGGGGGAACGCCACCACGACGACCGGCTCCGTCCCGGCGGACCGGCAACGGCAGATGGCGAGCGTCGCCAGTCTGTGGTCCCCGATCTCGACCGCCCCCGGCGGCGTCGGTTCCGGCACCGCGGTCCAGGATCCCGACTTCAACCCGATCCTGCCGACGGTCACCTCTTGGAGCGGCGACCGGGGGAAAGGCTGGATCCGGGGGCTCGAGACCTACTCGATGGTCAACGGCTACTTCCCGCCGAACAGCCTCCTGCCCGACTTCACGGCGCACGGACGGCTCTGGTCCGGGCCCCGAAGTTTTCACACCGGCGGGGCCCAGATGGTCTTCGGCGACGGAAGCGTCCGGTTCGTCGGCGAGAACGTCGACCGGGTCCTGTTCCGCGGCCTGTTCACCCTCGGCGGCCGTGAGCTCATTGGCGAGTTCTGAGGTTTCCCCCGGTGGCCCGCTCTTGCGAAGCCGCCGCATTTGCTGCCGCTCTGGATCGAGCGGCCCAATCCATCCGCATCACAACGTCGTCGCTCCGAGGATCGGAGGACGCCCCTGGAGTTCCTCATGCCCAGCCCCGCTCCTCTTCCGACTGCTCCGGCCGCTTCCTGGGACCGCTCGTCCGCCGCGCACCTTCTCAGCCGCGCCACCTTCGGCGCGACGGAGGCGGAGGTCGAGCGGTTCGCTTCTCTCTCGCGGGAAGCGGCCGTCGATCAGCTCCTCGCGGATGCCGGATCGGCTCCCGCCCCCAAGCCCCCCGCATGGATCAAAGACCCGTGGGTCAATCTCGAGCGGCGGTTCACCCACACGCCACGGGAGGAATGGACCAAGAGTCACGCCCGGGCGAACCGGCAGTACCGCAACGAGATCGCCGACCTGCGGCGGTGGTGGCTGGCCGAGATGCTCTCGACCGTCGCCCCGCTCCGCGAGGTGATGACGCTCTTCTGGCACGGGCACTTCGCCACCGCGATCAGCAAGGTCCTCGTCTCGCAGCCTCTCTATCACCAGAACGAGACCTTCCGCCGGCACGCCATCGGCAATTTCCGGGAGCTGCTCGGCGCGGTGACGACCGATCCCGCGATGCTGATCTACCTCGACCTGGAAGACAGCGACCGGTCGCAGCCCAACGAGAACTACGCCCGCGAGCTGTACGAGCTGTTTACTCTCGGACACGGGGAGTACACCGAACGGGACATCAAAGAGACCGCCCGGGCCCTGAGCGGCTGGACCCTCGCCCCGCCGGAAGGTTACGTCGTCGAGGGAGAGACGCCGCCCGATACGAACCGCCGGTTCTCCCGCGACGGGATCCTGGCGCAATTCGTTCCCGAGCGGCATGACGACGGTGCGAAGACGGTCTTGGGACGGAGCGGGAAGCTGGGGATTGACGAGATCGTCGATCTCGCCGTCGCGCACCCCGCCTGCGGGGCCTTCCTCGCCGGGAAGCTGATCGAGTTCTTCGGGTGCGACGATCCCTCGTCACGGGTCCGCGAGGCAATGGCCCGCGTGTTCCGCGAGTCGGGCCAGGAGATCGCTCCGATGCTCCGGACGCTGTTCCTCTCGCCGGAGTTCGACGCGGCAGCCTCCCGCGGCCAGCAGATCAAGAGCCCCGTCCGGCTGGTCGTCGGGACCTGCCGGCAGCTCGGCCTCGAAGTCCTCAACCAGCAGACACTCGCGATGTTGACCGCGGCGATGGGACAGGAGCTGTTCAATCCGCCGAACGTCAAAGGCTGGCCCGGCGGACCGACCTGGATCAGCACCGGAACGCTGGCGATGCGGTATCACCTCCCCGAGATCCTCTTCGACGGAGTGAAGCCCGCCGGGATGGAGCCAATCGCGGCGGGCCGGAACCGCCCTTTCCCGATCACCCCCGAGCTCGCGGCCCGTCGGGCGATGATGCAGCGGATGGAGACCGAAGAACAGGAGGGGGAACCGACCACCCTCCTGCCGATCGGCCCGAAGTTCGATCCCAACGAGCTCTACCCGGTCGACCTGATGACCGACGTCGAGGGGCTCGCCGACGCCCTGATCCGCCGGATGCTCGTGGTCGAGCCCCGTCCCGCGCTCCGCCCGGCCCTTGTCGAAGCGATGTCCTCCGTCGCCGGGAACCGCCGGATCGAGACCGGCCTGCGACTCCTGATGCTGACTCCCGAATACCAGCTTGCCTGATGAGCCCCTCACCGATCGCCGTGGCTCCTCTCGCTCCCCATAACTCATCCGGCCCTCGCGGCCGACTTCCGGAGACCTCTCATGAACTCGTCCCGTTCCCTTCCCCGGCGTCAGTTTCTCCAGCAGGCGGCCCGCCTGACCGCGTTCTCGGCCACAGTCCCCGCCTTCCTCCGCGCGACCGCAGCCACAGCAGGGGACGCGGCCGCTCCCATTCCGGGGCTCAAAGACAACCGCGTCCTCGTTCTCGTTCAGATGGCCGGCGGCAACGACGGGCTGAATACGCTCGTGCCGCACGCGAACGATATCTATTACCAGGCCCGCCCGAGTCTCGCGATCGCCCGCGAAAGCACACTCAAGATCACCGATGACGTCGGTTTCCCGTCCGACGCTCCCGACCTGCGGCGGATGTTCGACGAAGGAGCGCTCTCGATCGTCCAGAACATCGGATACCCGAACCCCGACCTGTCGCACTTCCGCTCGACCGAGATCTGGGAAACGGCGGCTCGTTCGGACGAGAACCTCGCGACCGGCTGGGTCGGCCGCTACTTCGATCGGGAGTGCAGCGACGTTCGCTCGCCGATCCTCGGCCTCCAGTTCGGCGAGCGGTCCGCCGCGACCTTCGCGGGGCGAACGCCGCGGGGGGTGACGCTCGCCAATCCGCAGCTCCTGAGCTGGAACGAGTCGACCGCCGTGACGAACGGGATGCAGCGCCTCAACCGGGTCGAGACGACTTCGAACAAGTCCCTCGACTTCCTTCAGCGGACCGGCAACGACGCGCTCGCCGTCTCGCGGCAGATCGGAGCGGCGCTGAAGGACCGTCCCTCGGCGGTCGAGTATCCGCGGTTCCAGTTCTCGCAGACGCTCAAGCTCGTCGCCCAGATGATCGCGGCCGAGGTTCCGACGCGGGTGTTCTATGTCTCGCTGGGGGGCTTCGACACGCACGCCGCGCAGAAACGGCGGCACCTCGCCCTGCTGCAGGAGTTCAGCGAGGGGCTGGCGGCGTTTCACCGCGACCTTCGCGAAACCGGCCACCTGGACCGGACGCTCGTAATGACCTTTTCCGAGTTCGGCCGCCGCGTGGCGGAGAACAAGAGCCTCGGGACCGACCACGGGACGGCGAATGTCCTGTTCCTGACTGGGGGGACGTCGAAGCCCGGGCTCCACGGCCCGATGGCGGACCTCTCGAGGCTGACGCCGGACGGGGACCTGATTCATCGGATCGATTTCCGGTCGGTCTATGCCGCGGTCCTCCGGGACTGGCTCGGCGCCACTCCCGGCGACGTCCTCGGCTCCGGAGTCGCGCCACTGGAAGGGATTCTCGGCTGAGACCGGTGGCTCAGGATTCCTCGTGCGGGCGGAATGGAAGCCGCCCGAAACACGCCGCAGCCGTTTCGATTTTCATAGAAAGGCAACAAATCGTCGCCCGCACTCGCCGGAACGCATGCGTAGGGAGGGGAGCCGGTTGCGGGCTCCGCGGGGAACCCGACATACTGGCCCCGCCGTTTTCGCCGGATCGGGATCCGGCTCCCGCCTTCGCCTCTCCCTCTATGTCGCTTTCGCTCCGCCCCCCCTCGCAGGCCTGGGAAACGATCGTCGTGCCGGACCTCCCGCAATGCGCGGTGTGGGGCTGGGTCCGGCCGGCAGGCAGTCCGTTCGATCTCGTGATCCGGATTCCCCCCGAAGTCGCGCAGCGGCTCGGAGCGTATCTGACACCGCGAAGGCTTCTCGCGGCGACGGGAGGGCAGCCGGGGGATGTCGAGTCCTGGTTCGTGGGCGGGATGATGTTCGCTTCGGGTGGGATGAACATCCCGGTTCTCGACCAGGCGCTCCCTCCCGCTCCAGATGGCCAGGTGATTTTCCGGCTCCGCTCCGCCGCGACTCTGCAGCCGATGCCGCAGATGGTCATGCCCGCGATGCAGCCGGGAGGTTCGTTCCCCGCAGCCGGGGCCGGGTCGGCTCCGGTCAGCGGCGATGCCGAGCGGGTGTTTCTGGCGATCGAGGGGGACTGGCAGGCGATCGGGATTTTCGAGACGCAGCTGGCCTCCGTCCGGAAGCAGCTCGGGACGCAGCAGGGGAAGCTCCAGTCGCTGAACCGCGACCTCAATGCCGATGAGCGGGTCGCGGCCGACACCCTCGACAAGAAGGACTGGCAGGATGCTCGCCGCTGGTTGCGGGACTGTGCCGCACAGGTCTCGCGGTACATCCGCGAGCATGACATCGGCGTCACGAGCGCCGCGGGGAAGCGGAATCAGCTCGAGCAGTATTACCAGGACATCATCGCTCCGCGGCAGGGGGCACCAAACCTGGCGATGATCCAGAACGAGTTCGAGGTCTACCGGAAGACGTCGCAGGTGCTGCTGACCGCGATGCAGAACGCCTCGTCGGCCGCCGCCCGCGACGGGGAGCAGCGGGCCCAGCAGATCCTGACGCGAATCGCCGCCAAGGCCCGTTCCAAGACGAAGCGCTAGTTCAGGTCGTCGCGAAGCGAGTCGCTCTCTCAGGCCGACGCAGCGTCGCGACGGGCGAACCAGACCGATCCGTTCTCGAGTTCACTCCAGGGAGCGGGGAGTTCCGGCACCGCGGGCCAGGCGACGGTCTGAATCGCTTCCCGGGTGCGAAGTTCGCGGACGAGCGCTGCGAGGTCCCCCGGGACCACTTCGATCTTCACGCCGCCGGCGATCGTCCGGTAGTCGAACTGATAGAGAGTGCGGGCGATCTCCCCCGTCCGCTGCTCGCGATCGGCGTCTGGGGCGATTGCGGAACCGAGAAGCAGCCGGCCGGACAGGTCACGCGTGAGCGGGACGGCGGCCGAGAGGACCGGTGCGAGGTCGGACCCGACTGGGCAGGGAAACAGGAAGATCGGCATATCGGCCGGCTGCGGCCGGAACCAGACCGGAGCGGAGGTCTGTTCGACAAGCATTCGGGCGCTGGCAATGAGCTGCGATGACGAGGCGGGGACAAGCAGACAGGCGGGTTCATCCGACTGCCGCAGTTCGTCGACGATCTCCGCCAGCGGGTCCCCCGTCCGGACAACCGCGCGGGCTGCGATCCCCGGGACGATGGATTCGAGCCAGCGGTCCATCTGAGCCCAGGCCACTTCACTCGCCCGGTCAATCTCGTCGCCGCTCTGCGGGGGTGTCGCGGCAGGCCGCAGCAGCGCGACCGTCAGCGGGAGCTGCTGCCGCTGAGCCAGTTCCCAACCCTGGCGGATGGCGGCGGCGATCGCCTCGGGGGGCTCGTTGCCGGACTGCGGAGCCGCGGACTCGTCGCGCCACTCCACTGCGATCAGCGGAGCCCCATCCCACGTCACCATGCCGTCCTCACCCTGTCGTCTCATTCTGCCGACGCCCAGCGTCTGTTGCGCCGCGAACTCATTACGCCAGAAGGTTCTCAATCACGTGCGCCGGCTCGACGCCGGTCAGCTTCTGATCGAGTCCCTGGTACTTGTAGACGAACTGCTCGTGGTTGAACCCGAGCAGCTTCAGGATCGTGGCATGCATGTCCCGGATGTGGACCGGGTCCTTGACGATGTTGTACGAGAAATCGTCGGTCTCGCCGTGAATCGTCCCCCCCTTGGTCCCGCCCCCCGCCATCCACATCGTGAAGCACCGCGGGTGATGGTCGCGGCCGTAGTTCTCTTTCGAGAGCCCCCCCTGGGAGTAGATCGTGCGGCCGAACTCGCCCCCCCAGATGATCAGGGTCTCGTCGAGCAGTCCCCGCTGCTTGAGGTCGGTAATCAGGCCATAGCAGGGCTGGTCGACGTCGCGGCACTGGTCGGTCATGCGGCCTGCGAGGTTGCCGTGATGGTCCCAGTTGTTGTGGTAGATCTGCACGAAGCGGACACCCCGCTCGACCATCCGCCGGGCCAGAAGGACGGAGTGCGCGAACGAGCCGGGTTTCTTGATGTCGGGTCCGTACAGGGCTTCCGTCGATTCCGGTTCGGTGGCGAGGTCGACCAGATCCGGAACACTCGACTGCATCCGGTACGCAAGCTCGTACTGCTGGATGCGGGTGTGAGTCTCCGGGTCGCCGATCTGCTGGTAATTGAGCTCGTTCAGGGACCGCAGGCCGTCCAGCGTCTTCCGGCGAATCTGGGAGGGAACACCGGGAGGGTTATTGATGAACAGGATCGGATCGCCGCCGCTGCGGAACGAGACCCCCGCGTGCTCACCCGGGAGATATCCCGACGACCAGAGCCGGGCGGAGATCGCCTGCACCTGCTCCTGGTTGGAGGGTTTGGCGACGAGGACGACGAAGGTCGGGAGATCTTCGTTGAGCGAACCGAGACCGTAGGAGGCCCAGGAGCCGAGGCACGGGCGGCCGGTAATCTGGTTGCCGGTCTGGATGTAGCTGATCGCCGGCTCGTGGTTGATCGCCTCGGTGTGCATGCTCCGGACGAAGACCATGTCGTCCGCCACCTTGGAGGTCCAGGGGAGGAGCTCCGTCATCCACATCCCGCAGTTCCCCTGCTGGGCGAACTTGTACTTCGACGGGGCGATCGGAAACCGCTTCTGGCCGGAGGTCATCGTCGTGAGCCGCTGGCCGTTGCGGATCGACTCCGGCAGGTCCTTGTCGTACCACTCCTGCATCTGCGGCTTGTAGTCATACAGGTCCATCTGCGACGGACCGCCGACCATGTGCAGATAGATGATGTGCTTCGCCTTGGCCGGGAAGTGCGTCCGGCCCCCCCCGGTCCCCGTGGTCGTATTTGCCAGCAGCCCCTGCTGCCCGAGTAGCGTCGCCAGGCTGGCGTAGCCCAGGACGTTCGAGCCCTGAGAGAAGAAGTAACGCCGCGTCATGTTGCGACGGAAATCTTCGAAGAGACTCATGGCGACCTCCAGTGAATCGAACCGGCAGGAGGGGGAATGGTGGCGGCAAACCGCTTCGGACGACGATCGAGAAGACTTCGAGTCTAACACGATCCATCCAGCATTCCCAATGGTTCCGCGGGCTGCTTACGCGGGTGTCCGCCTCCCTCGAGGGCGCGGTCCGGAGGGTCCTCCGGAAACGAAAAAACCGTGCTGGCCAACGGGCCGGCACGGCTTCGAAGAGGACTCCGCGGTCACGAGGATCGCGGACCAGAAGATCGGCTCGATCCGTTGTCGTCTCAGCGAGGTGCCGATGGGCCTGCCGAGGTTCGAAGGGAGCGGACTTAGAACAGGCGGGCCGGCTCGACCCGCTGCGAGTAGAGGCGGCCGGGGCGACCGAAGTCGTTCACGGCGACGCTGTTGGTCCACTGGGTCCGGCCGGTTCGGACGTTCTGGACGAGCAGCCGGACATGAGACGTGTTCTGCAGGGCATTGAAGTAGTCATGCTCGCAGGTGAGGTTCTGGTTGTTGATCCGGACGATCACGTCCCCCCGCTCGAGGCCGAGCCGCTGGGCGATCGAGCCCGGAACCACGCTGTTGACGTGCATCCCGTGCCCTTCATGGAAGTCGCCGTAGAAGCCGAGGCTCACCCGGCCGTAACCCGGCTGCTGGGGGAACTGCGGCCGCAGGTAGGGCTGAATCCGGGGCTGCGAGTAGGTCGGAACCTGGGTCGACGGGTAGACGTAAGGCTGAGTCTGGAAGACCGGGGGGGCCGCTCCGACGCTCGTCGCGAGAGCGGCGGTCATTCCGAGGATGGCAGCGATCGAGGTGATGCGGATCATGATTTCGTCTCCTGACGTGGTCGTTTTGAACCGAGGGGAACCGACGCCTCGTGGCGTCCATGTCAGAAAGAAATACATCCGGCGTGCCGCGGCCGTCCGAACGAGATCGATTGAACGCAATGCACCTTTGCAGAATCACTTAGAGACAATCGCGTCTCAAATCAGGCCTTTCCCTCCCTCACGAAAACGTCATCAACCGGACACAGTGGCCTTCCATTTTGACGGCGCCGAGAAGCGCGACTGGGCTGAGCGTGCGGGCTGCGGTCGCCTATTCCTCTCTGCGACTCATCGGAACTTGAGGAAATCGTGGAACGGGAATGAAGGATCTGGGAATATCCGAGAGATGTCGCGGGTCAGAATCTGAGCAAGCCCCGTCTGCCGTTCGGGCGGGCCACCGCGGAGTTTCTCACGAGGAACCGACTGAGATGAAGCGTTTCACGACCGTTGCTTTCGCTCTTGCCCTGTGCGCCGCCGGCTGCGAGCCGGCTCCCGCTCCGAAGCCGACCACGACTCCTCCGGCTGCTTCGCACTCCGCTGCTCCGGCTCACGATGCCGCCAAGGCAGCCGGCGATGCCGCCAAGGCTGCCGGCGACGCTGCCAAGGCCGCCGGTGACAAGGCTGCCGACGCCAGCAAGGCCGCTGGCGATGCCGCCGCCGCCGCAGGCGATGCTGCCAAGGGTGCCGCCGACAAGGCGGGCGAAGCCGCCAAGGACGCCGCCGACGCAGCGAAGGGTGCCGCCGACAAGGCTGGCGAAGCCGCCAAGGAAGCGACCGACGCCGCCAAGGGTGCCGCCGACAAGGCGGGCGAAGCCGCCAAGGACGCCGTCGACGCCGCCAAGAAGGCCGCCGAGCCGAAGTAATTCGGAATCGACGAGCGCGATCGACTCAGCGGCCCGCGGGTATCCCCGCGGGCCGTTTTTTGTTGCAATGCCCCTCCCCGGCTGTCGCCACTGCTCCCCGAGTCGAAACGTCTCCCACCTCCCGTGCCGCATTCCCGCATCCTCTTCGTCACCGGCCGGCTCGCGGAAGATCTCGTCCGCCGGGTGACCCGCGACGTGGCGGAAAAACTGGGAGCGGATGCCGAGGTCGCGGTCCTCAGCGTCAGCGTCGCCGCCCTGCTCCATGTCGACCTGATCCGCCGCCGGCTGCAGATCCCCGGCGACGTCGACCGGGTCATCGTCCCGGGCTGGGTCCAGGGGGACCTCAATACGCTGACCGCTGCGTTCGGCGTCCCGTTCGAGCGGGGCCCCAAGGACATTCGCGATCTCCCCGACCACTTCGGCCTCGGCCCGCGGAAACGGGCCGACTTGTCCGCCTACGACATCGAGATCCTGGCGGAGATCAACCACGCCCCCCGGCTGACCGACGCCGCGATCCGGGAAATGGCGGCCCACTTCCGGGAAGGAGGGGCCGACCTGATCGACGTCGGCTGCATCCCGGGGGAACGGTGGGAGCGGGCCGGAGAGGTCGTCCGGCAACTCGTCGCGGACGGCCACCGGGTCTCGATCGACAGCTTCGATCGCTCCGAAGTCGAGTCCGCCGTCGAGGCAGGGGCGGAGCTCGTGCTCAGCGTCAACGGAACGAACATCGACTGGGCCGAGACGCTCCCCGCTGAGCTGGTCGCGATCCCGGATCTCCCCAGCGATCTCGATTCCCTCGGCGTCACGATCGATCGGCTGCGGACCAGGGGAGCAAAGTTCCGGATCGATCCGATCCTCGAGCCGATCGGCTTCGGCTTCGCCACATCGCTCGCCCGCTACTACGAAGCCCGCCGCCGCTGGCCCGACCTCGCCGTGATGATGGGGATCGGCAATCTGACCGAACTGGCGGAGGTCGATTCGTCCGGCATGAACCTGCTGCTGGCGGGACTCTGTCAGGAGCTGGGGGTCCACTCCGTCCTGACGACCGAGGTCATCAACTGGGCCCGCTCCTCCGTGCAGGAGTTCGACCACGCCCGCCGGCTGGTCAAGTACGCGATCGATCAGCGGACGCTTCCGAAGCATGTCGACTCGTCTCTCGTCCTGCTGCGCGATCCTCGGCTGAAGAGCATGGGCCAGGCGGAACTCGACCGGATCGCGTCGCAGATCCGGGACCCGAATTTCCGGATCTTCGTCGAGCGGGGCGAGATCCACGTCATGAACCGCGACGGCTACTGGCGCGGCCGGGACCCGTTCGAGCTGTTCGGGCAGTTCCAGGAACGAAGCCCGGTCGATCCGGCACACGCGTTCTACCTGGGGTATGAGCTCTCGAAAGCGGTGACGGCCCTCACGCTCGACAAGCAGTACGAACAGGACCGCGCGCTGCGGTGGGGATTCCTGACCGTGGAAGAGAAGACGATCCACGACCGTGGCGTCGACAAAGCCCCGTAAGCAGAGGGGCTGAGAGAAGCTGACACCAAGGCACGAAAGAGACGCAGTGACCATCAAGGGGCAGGCGGGGAAATCGATCCCCGCCGCAGCGTCTGATCCGATGCACGCTTCAGTGGGCGAAGGAAGCGGCGGACCTGGAGTCCTTCGTGCCCTGGTGCTCCCGCTTCGCCTACTCAGACGGAGGCCGACGCCCCCGCGCTTCTTCATTGCCGCCCGGCGGAGGTCCCGGAGGACCATCGCCATTGTCGCCGGGGCCACGTCCCCCCCCACCCGGTCCGCCGGGGCCGCCCGGTCCACCGCCGGGACCGCGATCCCGCATCCGGGTGAGTTGTTCCTTCTGCTCCGCGGTCAGGATCTTGGCCAGCCGCGCGTCGACATCCTTCTGCAGGGCGGAGAGCTGCGTCTTCTGACGCTCGGTGAGCTGGAGTTCCTCCTGGAGGAAGCTCGGCAGGACTTCGCCGGGCTTCGGAGGACCACCGGACATCCCTCCCGGACCGCCTCCCATGCCTCCCCGCATCCCGCGGCCGCCACCAGCGCCATTGGGACCTCCCTGACCACCAGGACCTCCCTGACCGCCAGGGCCGCCGCCCCCGGGTCCACCGCCAGGCCCACCCGGTCCGCCACGGCCGCTGCCGAGAGTCGCAGACTCCTTGGCGTGAAGCTCTTTGAGCTCCTCCTGGGTGACGCTGCCGTCCTGGTTCGCGTCAGCGCGAGCCAGGAGCGGATGCAGCCGGACATCGGTCACTTCCTCGCGGGTAAGTTTGCCATCCTGATTCGCATCGAGCGACATCAGCTTCTGGATGAACGCTTCCGCCGTGGGAGCTGCACCCTCCCCCCGCCCGCCACCGTTGCGGTTCGGCGGGGACGGGGGTTGGGCGACAGCCACATGAGTCAGCAGCAGAACGCAGGACGCGATGTAAGTCGGGCGCATGAGACGGTTCCGCGAAATGAGTGTTCGTGTGACGAGTCGGGAGAGCAGCCGGGCCTCGGTCGGGACACAGTCCGCCCCTGAGCGCCGCTCTTCGCAGGACATCGTCGATTCCTACCGTTGCCGCGAACGGCGGGAGAGGCTCGCTTCGTCCGGCGTCCGGCCCAGGATGATGTCGAAGTTCGCGGCGAGTTCGCCGGTCTTCGATTCGGGGACAGGCCGGAAGTCGGCGAGGATCAGCTCGCGATCGATCAGGTCCCGGACGCCGCCGTAGACTCCGTCGCGGGAGTTGCCGGCATGGCCGCGGACCAGGAGCTGCGTCGTGAGCAGCTCGCGGTCCCCCTTGAGAACCTTGACGTGAATGTGCGGAGCGGGGCGGCCCGGATACGGGACCGGCTTGATCGTGCGGAACCGGTATTCGCCGGCCCCCCCCGTAGTGAAACGGCCGAAGCCCTGAAAGTTTTTGTCCTGCTGGCTCGCTTTCGGGCCGCTGTCGGAGGTGTGCAGGTAGACGGCGTTCGCGTCGCACTGCCAGATCTCGACGGTCGCATCGCGGACCGGTTCACCGGCGGCGCTGAGGACGCGGCCGGTCAGGTGGGTGATCTCGCCGACCGCGGGGGTCAGGCTGTCATTGATGATGATCAGGTCGTTGTCCCGATCGAGCGGCAGCCGGTCGGGATAAAAGGGGCCTTCGGTCAGCCCGGGGGTGGCGAGGAGGGTTTCGGCGAAGAGTCCGCGGGTCGCGAAAAAACTCGCCCCGAGGGTCCCCAGGAACAGGCGGCGGCTCGGGAGGAACAGACGATCCGACATGACGGACTCTCGCGGGAGGGGAGCCGGTGTTTCCGGTTCCACGATCGGGCTTCCCCATTGGTCACGCGGGTTCCGCCAACACCGCCGCGCGATCTTGAAAGAATCTTCAGGTCGATCGCCGTGAGGAAAAGAGAACGGCCGCACCGCGATTTCAACTCCCGGTCAGTCCTACACGAGCGACTGCAGCCGCTGCGAGAGCCACGACGCCACCAGCCACCGGCAGAGCCTGTTCCAGCTGTAGACGAGCGGGGCCAGGACGAGGGGCGCGAACCAGGGAGTGCCGAAGAGCGCCGCGAGCGTGGCGGCCACGGCGCAGACCAGCATTCCCGCAAACACGAGCAGGCCGGTCGCGATCCCCTTGAACGTATAGGGCAGGAGCGGTGAGAGGGTGAAGAACGGTCCGGTCGACAGGATCCCGATCCCGATGGCAACGATCGCCGGCGAAAGTTGAGCCGAATTCCGGATCAGCGACACCCCGATTCCGACGCTGAACAGAACGAGCTCCGGACGCATCAAGCGCCAGATCCCGCGGCTCCAGCCGTCGTGCAGCTCGACCGGTTCGTGCGGCGTGAGGATGAGCGTCGAGAGGGTCGACTCCCGGATCTCCTGCTGCAGACACTCACCGACCCGGGTCACCCCACGGAACAGCGCTCCGCCGCACAGGAGAAAGAACCACGACAGCACGACGTCGGACCATCCGTCCGGCGCGACCCAGGTGAGAATGAGCAGCATCGCCGTCGCGACCACGTAGAACTTCGACCGCTGCCCCACGACCCGGGCCCCGTTCTGAAAGACCTCATAGGCCTGCCAGGCGAGGGCGTCATCCCAGCTCCGCCGACTCCGCCGCTGCGTCCCCGCCGCCACGGAGGAGACACCGGGAAGCGGAATCGGCACCGGCGAAGCGACCGGGGCGGATTCGATCACGGGGGCCTCCGTCGGATCGGCATAGAGCCGCCGCATCCAGAGGAAGATCGCCATCGCCGCAATGCCGAGCGGAACCAGCGCCGCCACCGCAAGCTGCGTCCCGCTCACCGAGCCCCGGAGGACCGACTGAATGCAGGTTCGCGTCCCGCAGCGACTCAGATAGAGCAGTCCGTCTTCGACGACACCGGGAACCGCCACCCCCACCTTCATCAGCCCCCCTGCGATGACAATCGGCAGGCCGAACGCCGCTTCCAGGGCAACGAGGATCCCCCACAGATTGCGGATCGCCGCCCGGTTGGTGGCCTCGTGCCCCCGCAGCAGTCCGACTCCGACCAGCATCGCGAACGCACAGCCGAGCAGGAACTCCGTCAGCACGATCTGGTCCCAGTCGATCCCCCCCAGGGTGATCGCCAGGTGGAAGAACGGGACGAAGACGACCGCCAGCGACAGGACGCTCGGCAGCATGCTGAGAAGTCGTGTCCGAAGCCACTCCCCCGGCGTACAGCCGGTCAGCGATAAGAGCTCCAGGAGTCCGCTCCGGCGATCTCCGACTCCATCGCCGGCGAGCCGGCTGGCCAGCCCGATCGCGAACCCCGCCTGCACCATCAGGAGCGTCTGAACGGAGTACCGCCCCAGGCGACTGTTGAGCCCCATCACCGCCATCGCTTCGCGGGCCGACGACAGACGGGTGACGGCCAGGATCGCCACGATCGCGGCAATCGCTCCGGCCCTCAGCAGTACGACATCGATCCGCCGCGCCTCGCGCGGCCGGAGCGACTGCAGCAGTTCCCCGACCCGCGACGACATGAGCTCCCCTGAACCGGCCGACCGGCAGACAGCATAGGGCGGAATGATGGCGTGTCGCGAAACCGGCGGCCAACCTCCACCACCGGCCCGCTCCGCCTGACGGAATGAAGACCTACGTCCGCTGGACGCAAACCGTGGGAGGAAAGGCTCTTCAGAAGTTTTTCGATCCTCAGCGGACATTCGACCGGGAGAACTTCGAAGGGGGCGGCCGGTGCCGGCCGATCGAAAACTCCTCTCGGCACGAATCGGCTGCGGCGGATAGAGTTCCGTCGATTTCGACTGCCCGATGGCCTGGAACTCAAGGACGAATTCCGTGCCCGCCCCTCCCTCCGCCTCCTCCCCTGCTCTCTCCGCCGCGGAGGTCGCTGCCGGTCTGTCCGGTAATCCGGCCTCTTCGTCCACGGAGGGAACATCGCCGGCCCCGGGGGCTGCGGCCGGACGGTATCCCGGTCTCGACTGGCTTCGCGCTCTCGCAAGTGTTCTCGTCGTGGTCCTCCACGCGGGGATGCCCTACATGACCTCGCCGATGCCGGGGCTGGTCTGGTGCACCGAAGACCGTCCCGCCCGGACCGCCGTGGTCGATGCCCTCGGCTGGGGAATCGACACGTTCGTGATGCCCCTCTTCTTCCTGATCGGGGGCTTCCTCGCGTGCCAGTCCTGCAGTAAGGCGGGCCCCTGGACCTTCTTCAAGAACCGGAGCGTCCGGCTGGGGCTCCCGTTCGTTGTCGCGTTCGTCCTGATCATGCCGGCGGACTTCTACGTCTGGCTGCTCGGCTGGGTCTGTGAAGAGCGAATCGTTGCCCGCAAGATGCGGAGTCTGAAGTTCGATGGCGACCTCGGCGCCCAGCTCAAGGGCCCCGGCCACCTCTGGTTCCTCCAGTACATGTGGCTGTTCTGCGCAGGAGCGGCGGCGCTCCTGCACCTGTGGACCCGCCGCGCCGCCCGGCCCGCGTCACTGGAGAGCCCGGTCACGATCCGGTTCCCGCGATCATCCCGGTTCCCCACCTGGCGCCTTGCCACCGTGGCCAGCCTGTTCCTCGTCAGCGTCGCCGGTCTCTACTGGAAGCCCCAGGTCGTGATCGGGTTCCAGCAGGCGATCCTCCCGCAGCTTCCGAACATTCTCTACTACGCCCCCTGCTTCGCACTCGGCTGGTGCATTCAGCACTGGCGGTGGAAGCCGGCCAGCCTGTGGGGACCGGCGCTGCTCGCGCTGTCGCTCGCGGCATTTCCGTTCGCGCACCAAAGCATCGCCCGGCATGTCCTCACGCCGCTCGAAGGAGTGGACCGCCTGCTGCTCGTGACGGCGTTCACCCTCTGTGGCTGGCTCGCCGCGACGGGGCTGTTCGCATGGGGGATCCGGTCCAGTGCCCCGGCCCCGCGGTGGATCAGCTACCTCTCCGGAGCCTCCCTCTGGATCTACCTCGCGCATCACCCGTTCGTCGGGCTGACCCAGATCTCGCTCCGGCCAATGGAGGGGAGCGGCGCCTGGAAGTGCGCGGTCGCCACCGCCGTCGGCCTCGCGCTCAGCCTCCTCACCTACGAGGCGATGATCCGGGGCCGCTGGCTCGACACGATCCTGAACGGCGCGAAGCGCCGTCTCCAGGAACAGTCCCCCTCCGCCACCCCGCTTCCCTCCCCGGCCGCCCGGGTCGCATAGGCCGGCGTGGATGCCACTGGCTCGGGCCCCGCTGACCGATTCTGCCGACGGATTCTGCCGAACGGTGTCTCCCCGGCGGCTGGCGCCCGGTTCAGCCGCTCCCCCAGCCACCGGCACAACCTGTTTCGCCGGAAAACCCTGCACCGCGCGGCCCGATTCGCCCCCCGATCGAATCCGCCGAGCGACTTGTTTCACCGCGATTTTCCGATATCCTCACCACTCGCGCTCGAGGTCGCACCAGCGGCCCCGGGCGGATGCACCCCTAGCTCAATTGGATAGAGCATCGGTCTACGGAACCGAAGGTTGGTGGTTCGAGCCCACCGGGGTGTATTTCTTCTGCTGCAAGGACTTGCGTATAGTTGCGTACGTCCTGACGCCAGCACGGCCAACACCAATTGGTCGTGTTTTGGCAAGCAGTGTTGCTGCGGTATTGGGATGGCATTGGGGACTTCCTCATTGCCACGATCCAGCTCCGGGGCAAAACTTGGCGTGTCATTTTCTCGCACGATCGCCAGCTACATTTTCTGACCATTGGCAAGGTTTCTGAGACCGAAGCCAAGCAATGGAAATCTCGCGTCGAGCTTCTACTGATGCGGCTGAAGCAAAGGTTCGTCGAGATTCCCGCCGGTGTGACGATCGCCGACTTTGTCCTCCACGACGGCAAGCTGCATTCAAAAGCGCCTATTCAGATGCAACCTACGGAATCACCGATTTCCAAACGGGATGCGCTCTCGACGCTGAAAGACGCGTACGGCGACACAGTGAAGGAGGGGCACAAGGCGATCACGATTCCAGCCACCAGCAACCGCCGGAAAGCAGACGTGATTGTGGCGATGCAGTACAGGCGATACCTGAAGTTCAATGGGACGTGGGATCAGGACTACGTCGAAGCGGGGGCGGATCAGAGGCGAGATCTTGTTGTGCGGAGCTAGGCGGCTGAGCAGCATCGGGGGATTGGCGCCCCGACGGGCTCTGCAAAGCCTTCGCCAAAAGTTCGTTGTAGTTCAGGATATTGAACCCACCCAGCGTCTTGATGAGATCAACTGCTGCCTGCCAAAGCAGCTGCCGTTCGCCGTCTTTCAAGCCCAGGAGCTTCGAGAGAGGCAGGGCTGCCATCGCGACAGCATACGAGAGTTCGGTAACACCTACGAACATACCGACCGGTTGGAGGTACACCCCCAGCACCGGCCTGCCTGAGCCCGAGAAGTGGCCGGGCGCAACACCGGGAACCGGGTGGGTCCCGACTTCGCAGAGGTGCTTGTAGCGCTCGTCATCTATCGGCGGGTCTTCATCGCGGAGTGCCTTCAGCTTCTTGCGGACTGCTGCCGGGCCGTAATCTCTGAGCCGAGTCCCCCTATCGGCCTTCTTCCAATTCTCAAGCTCTTGAGCGTCAGTGCCGAACAGGAAGACGAGGTTGGTGATTTCTCCGATGCCTCTGGCCATCACCAAGGCTTCGTCGTAGTAACCGGCCCGAATCAGGCGATAACCGCTCATCGCCTGATTCACCACGCGGCCCGCCAACCACTCCACTTGATGGTCGCCGCCTCGACAACCCCAGGCACAACATGCCGCGCGGTAGAGGTACGACAGCACCGTTCCGAGCCGTTCAATCGAGAGGGGTAGTTTTTCGCCCGCCTCGCGAGAGTAGCTATCCGCAGCCTCACTGCCCGCATCGACCCTCACCTCGATCTTTTCCAGGAAGCTACGCCCGACTGGAAACTCTGCATGTTGCTCAGGGTTCATCCCGACCTTCCTTCACGCGCGATATTCGTCCCACAGGCCCGCTGCGGATTGTACCCCAATACGCAATGGGCGAGTCAGCGAAGGCTGACCGGGCTGTGCGTGCCTCGCTTAGCCCCGGTAATTCGTCGGCGATTACTGAGGAGTCGGAAAATCTGCGGGGTCCGCTGCGAACACCTGCCGAATGCAGTTCGCGAACGTCTGCCTGTTCAAGTGCTCGACCCGTTCTCTGCTCACCTTCTTCATCTCGCAGTTCGCTGCGGCATTCCAATAGAGCGCGCCGGCGACATTGTGAATGCCACGACAAAACTGCCCAACACGCAAACGCAACTCTTGTGCACACCATATGCATGTAGTAACGTAATGGACCTGTGAACTCGTTGCGACGGAGTCCAATCCATGCGGTTCGCTGCACGCGTGCTCTCTTGGCTGCATGACGTCCTGCATACGGACTACTGCCCCGACGCAAACCGCTGGGTGGACTGGCTCAAGCATCCCTTGAGCTGCCTGGGGCTGGTGGCGCTCGTGGCCCTCCTCTGTGGAGTTCTGATCGATTCCTATTCGTTGGCCCTCTTCGGCCTCCTCGCCGCGATCGCCACACTGGGGGTCGTCTGGCCAAAGATCGCGGTCGCCGGCCTTCGGTGCGAGGTCTCGTTTCAGCGAACCCGTGCCCGGCCAGGAGAGTCGGTGCCCGTGCTCCTCAGGGTCCAGAACCGTTGGCCGATTCCGGTCTGGGGACTGTCACTTCGCCGCGGGTTCGTTTCCGGCACTCGTGCGTCCGAAGGGCTGGCGCTCGACCGGATTCCCTGTTGGGGCGTCACCGAGTTTCAATGGGACTTTCGCCCCGATCACAGAGGGTGTTACCCGACCGAGCCTCCGCATGTGGACACCGGGTTTCCGTTTGGGCTGCTGCACGCGACCGCGCCCGTCGCCGTCGAGGGAGAGCTTGTTGTCTGGCCGGCCAGTGTGCCGCTGACAGGAATGCCGGACTCCGCCGAGATCCACACCCGTGAAGATTTCCTCTCCGATCGGCGAATAGGTGACTCGGGTGACATTGTCGGGACGCGGCCGTTTCGCGACGGCGACTCGCTCCGGCGTGTGCATTGGCAGCAGACCGCTCGTTACGGTCGGCTCATCGTGACGGAGCGGCAGGCCCCGGCGACCTGCGCGACGCGTTTCGTGGTCGACTCGACCCGCGCATCGCACGCCGGACCGGCCGGGAGAGAAACGCTGGAGAGCGTCCTGTCGATCGCGGCCAGTATCGTCGAAAGTCTTCACCGCCAGCATGCGTTCGTCGAGGCGGTCGTTGGCGAACGGACGTTCGCCATCGGCGCAGACGCCCGCGACCTGCGGCGGTTTCTTGATACTTTGGCAGAGATTCCAGCGGACGGGACTTCGGGCGCTCACGACACTGGCTGCCTCCTGGACCGTCGCTCGCGCCACCTCCCTGGCATGACGGTGACAACCGATTGCGGTTTCGCCCGACACCTGGCCCACCGACATGGCCGGCGGCAGGAACGCTACATCCTCGTCCACGGAAGCACATGCTCGCACGAACATGGCCGTCCCATTGCCGGCTGTGACTGCCGGTCATGGATCGATCTCGGCTCAACCGAGTCTCTGGCGGTGGTCCTCCCGGGGCTCTGGCGGAGGGCCTGTCATGTTGCGTGAGCCTCTCCGGACGCAGGGAAGCCGGCCGGTTTCTCCAGGCCAGGACTCAGAAGTCGTACCCCCGGACGTGGCTCGCCGCATCCAGGCAGGTGGGCGGCATGTGCCACGTCACGATCGGACGGTGAGCGGTTTCCGCGACGATCGAGTTTGCTGGACGTTGCAGGGGCTGGCCATGCTCCTGGCCGATCTCGCCGTAACGATCTTCGCGATCGCAGCGGCTGACGGTTCAGTCCGCCGGCCGGAGGTCCTGACGCTGACAGGGCAACTCCTGCTCGCCGGCCTCGGAGGCTGGGGGCTGCGGCGACTCGCCCGGAGGCAGGCCGCCCCCCCCGGCGCCTCCCCGCTGCTGGTCGCTCTCGGCCTCCTCCCCCTCGCCTGGGAGCCGTTTCGGCGCAGTGTCTTCGGAACAGGTTTGCCGTTCGAGCTCTTGACCCTCTCCACGCTCAGGAACGTCGTGCTGGGGCTCGCGATCCTGAGCCCCTGGCGGCGGTTCCATCCGACCATGATTGTCCTCTCGCTCTTTCTGGTGCTGTTCGGAGTCATCAGTTGTCCCGACCCCGCGTTGCGTTTTCTGGCCGGGATCTTTGCGGCACTGGCGGTCGCCTGGCTGGCGATTTCACACTGGGACGATGTCCGGCAGCGTCTCGCGAACCGCACAAAGACCTCGCGGCCGCGATGGATGCCGCCGACCGCCGCGTTCCTCGTCGTCGGCCTCCTGGGGCTGGCCGGAGGCGAACGGTTTCTTCGTGGGGCCGCGCGCGGCGTCCTGCCGAGCTCCGGTGGGACCGGTGGCCAGGATTCCTTCAGTCGCGACGGGATCGGGGATGGCGAGCAACTCGTCGCCGGAAGCGAGCAGATCCAGAGTTTCGCGCCGATCGAGAATGCGCCCTTCGTGTCCGACCACGAACCGAGCCTCTACGACCTGTTTGACGACACGTACCAAGAGGAGGTCGCGCGGCCCAAGGATCAGGACCGCGCAATCGGACTTCCCCCTCAGCTTTCCGCCCGGATCCAGGAGCACCTCCGTTCCCGGGTCGAAAAGGCCAATCGGGAGTTCTCGACCAGGCGGAAAACGGGAAGGGATCCTCAGGAAAGCCGGGCCAGGAGTGTCTCGAGCGATGCCCTGTTCTACGTCGCGGGCCGTGTCCCGCTCCACCTGCGGCTGAAGACTTACGATCTGTTCGACGGAGTCGCGTGGTATCCCGAGGCGAAACCCCGGCATCTTCCTCCTCTCCGGATGACGACGATCGATGGGCGTCCGTGGCTGACGTTGCCGGATCGGTGCGAGGCTCGCCGCTACCTCGCCGCGGCCGAGAGCCACGCCATCAAGGTCGTCCGCCTCGACACCAGCATCATTCCGGCTCCGCTCCAACTGCACGGGATCCACATCGATCAGGTCGGGGACGTCAGCATGTATCGCTGGGGAGAAGAAGGTCTCATTCACCTCGATCGCAGGACGCTCCCGCCGCTCGTTCCGATTCATCTCCTTTCCCGTGCCGTCGACACCGCGGCGATCGGCTCCGACCTCTCCGTCTACTCGGCGCTGGGTGAGAAGTTTCGGTCCGTTCCTGAAACGGCCAATCCCGGGGAAATTGCGAGGCTCGCCGCGCAGTGGTCCGAAGGGAAGCCGCGAGGTTGGGCCCAGGTCCACGCGATCACGGAGCGGCTTCGTACGGAGTACCGCATCGATCGCGAGGCGCGGCCGGCGGTCGATGCAGCTTCCCCCGTTCACGACTTCCTGTTCCACAGCCGCCGAGGTCCGGACTACCAGTTTGCGACCGCGGCCGCTCTGCTTCTGCGGTCGCTGGGGTATGCGACTCGCGTCGCGAGCGGGTTCTACGCTGCCCCGTCACGGTATGACACCTCATCGCGACACACTCCCGTCCAGGCGGAGGATGTCCACTTCTGGACCGAAGTTCATGTTTCCGGAGCGGATTGGCTGACCGTCGAGGCCAGCCCGGGCTATGAAGTCCTTTCCCCTCCACTGACTGTCTGGCAGCGGCTGATCTCCTTCGGCGCCCGGCTGCGGGAGCACTTCGCCAGGCACACGCTCGCCTGGTGCATGACCCTCGTCTCGCTGCTGATGGTCGCATGGTTTCGGAATCCCCTGGCCGACGGCTTCGACTCTGTCCGCTGGCGGCTGAGCCAGCGGGCGAGCGGAACCGCCCATCTCCTCGCAACCCTTCGCCTTGTCGAACGCCGCAGCCGTCGCGCGGGGCTCGGTCGACCGACTGGCAGGACGATGAGTCGATGGCTCTCCGAAGATCTTGCGACGCAGGCTCCGGCAGTCACGACGGAACTCGCGACGCTCCGCCAATGGATCGATGAGGCGCTCTATTCCCCGGTCGGTTTTTCACCGGTGGCGAGCGATGTCGCGCCGGTCACCCGCCGGGTCGTGCGCACGCTGTCTGCCGAGTGGTTTCGGCAACGGGCCGCGATCTCCATCCGATCCGGGCCCGATGAGAGAACCATCCTCCGATCCTGACGTCCTTCTGGCGTCTCTTGCCTGCCGCTCTCTCCTCCATCCTCCGCCCACTATGGAACATGTCGTTGCACCTCCCCCCTCGCGAGCCCGAACAGCGGACGCTCGGCCGTCCGATGCGGTGCGGGCCCCCGCGCCGGCAATCGAGGATCTCCGCCGGCACCTCAACGGCATCCTCCGCGGGAAGAGCGGAGTCATCGAGGAGGTCCTCGCATGCCTGCTGGCCCGCGGACACCTGCTCCTGGAGGACAAGCCGGGACTCGGCAAGACGACTCTCGCCAAGGGACTCGCGAACGCGATCGGCGGACGGTTTGCGCGGGTTCAGTGCACGCCCGACCTCCTTCCAGGGGACGTGACGGGCTTCAGTCTGTTCAACCAGCAGACAAGTCAGTTCGAGTTTCGACACGGGCCGGTCTTTTCCGACGTCCTGCTCGCCGATGAGATCAACCGGGCCACGCCGCGGACTCAGAGCGCTCTTCTCGAAGCGATGGCCGAGCGGCAGGTGTCGATCGACGCGGTGCGGCACACGCTGTCGCCGGAGTTCTTCGTGATCGCCACCCAGAACCCGGTCGACCAGCATGGCACCTACCCGCTTCCCGAGGCGCAACTCGACCGGTTCGCCATGAAACTCAGTATTGGCTATCCGGAGCCGGATGATGAGCTGGCCATGCTTCAGACGGCCTTGCGAAAGCCGGAGACGGACGAGTCGATTCCGGCACCGCTGCTCGACCTCGCAGAACTTCGGAGCATTCAGTCGGAGGTCGCACGGTTGCACGTCGATCCGAAGCTTCAGAGGTACCTGCTGGCCATCGGAGGGGCGACGCGGCGGCATCCCCAAGTCACCCTGGGGATCAGCCCCCGCGGTCTGCTCATCTGGCAACGGGTCGCACAGGCGCGGGCCTATCTGAACAGCCGTCGCTTCGTCACTCCAGACGACATCCAGGAGACGGCCGGACCGGTACTCGGAGTCCGTCTGGGGGTGGAGCATGGCGATCCGCTGACGGTCATCCGTGACATCCTCTCCACAATCGGGCTGCCCGACGCCTTGGAAGCCGAATCATGAGTGATTCATCGATCCGACTCTCGGAAACGCTGAGTACGACGAGGGGACGCGCGGTCGTTGCCTGCCTCGGCGTCCTGTCTGGCCTGATCGCCGCTTCGCTGGGCGGCTGCTCCAACTCGAACGCCGAGGCAGAGGAGGAGCCATCGGAGCACGCGCGGCCTGCGCACCGGCCGCACGATCTGCCGGAGGCCGTGGCCCAGGTGCGGGGGCGCTGGGCTGCGCTGGCCACGCCCGAAGGCGCGTTGCAGCCGGTCCGGCGGACCGAACTGGCAGACATCCTCCGCTGGCTCCCCGAGATCGCCGGCGAGTCGCAACTCAACGAAACAGACTGGAGCGACGTCGCCACCATCGCGACGGAACTGGCGGCCCTCTTCGAGCGCCGGCCGCCGGGAAGCCCGGATGGCGGGAACGATGCGACACGCCGGACGGAGCTGCTCGAGGCCCTGGAACGTCTCTCGGCCCAGGCCGGTCCGACGATCTATGGTCACCGCCCTGCTCCGGATCCCCCCCAGCCCCTGTCACCACCCGACGATGCCGTTCCGGCGCTCGCGTCTCCCATTCCGGTTCCGCCGACGGCCCCCGAGTAGTTCCGAGATTTCCCTCCGCTTCCTTCCCCCCTCTTTCAAACGAGTTTCCATGGATCGACTCTTCTGGGGCGTGGTGCTGCGGACCGCTCAGTCCGCCCTGCAAGGGGCGCCGTTCATCTTCACCGGGCTGATTATTGCCGCGGTGTTCCACCGTCTCATGGGACACGCCGCGACGCGAAAAATGTTCGGCTCGAACTCTCTCTCCTCGCTCGTGCAGTCGTGGGTCATCGGGATGATTCTGCCCGGGTGTTCGCTGGGGGTGATCCCGATCGTCAAGCAGCTCCGCCGCAGCGGAATCGCGGTCGGGACGATCTTTGCGTTCGCGCTCTCGAGTCCGCTGTTCGATCCGATGTCGCTTCTCTACGGTCTGACTTTGTCAAAGCCCGAGACGATCATCGCCTTTGCGGCCTGCTCGCTCGTCGTCGTGATGGTCTGCGGCGGCCTGTTCGACCGCTGGTACCCCGACACCGAGGTGCATGAGCCGGAGCCTCCCGCCACCCCGCACGGAATCCGGCGGATCGGGGCGGTGCTGGTCGTGATGATGCGAGAGTCGGTCAGCGGCACGGCGGCGCTGATCGGGCTGGGCCTCCTGGGGGCGGGACTGCTGAGCCTCGTGCTCCCCGCCGGGAGCCTTCAGCGGACCATGGCTCACGACAATCCCTGGTCCCCGCTCCTGATGACGGTGATCGCTCTGCCGGCCTATGCGACGCCGATGACGGCGATGGGGCAGCTCGGGTCGATGTTCCAGCACGGCAACTCGATCGGCGCCGCGTTCATCCTGCTGACGTTCGGCGCGGGGATGAACATCGGACTCGTTGCGTGGATGTGGTCCTGCTACGGCTTGCGAAAGACGGCGGTCTGGTTCGGTCTGATGCTGGCCTTCGTGATCGCATTCTCCTACGGCATTGAGCGTCCTCTCTATCCGCGGGAGATCGAGCCGGCAGACCACACGCACGCCTTCGACAGGTACTGCCAGCCCTTCCTCGTCGGCTTTCCCCCTCCTCAAGGCTACGCGGCGGAAGTCTGGAAGCGGGTGCGGGAAGAAGCTCAGCCGCACGAGGTGATCGGCGCACTTTTCCTGGCCCTCCTGGCCATAGGAGGGGGTGTCTTGCGGTTCGCCGATCCCGGGCTCCGTCTTGAGGCGTGGCTCGCCCGCCCCGTCGTCGAAACGGAGCGGAGTGCGGAGCGCTGGGACATCGTCCTTCCCGGCCCGGTGCTGGCGCTCGCATCGCTCGGAGTCATCGTCGGGTTCAGCATTCTCGGCTGTTTTGCGTACTACCCCGCAGCTGACGAATCCCTTGAGGAATTGCGACTGACGAATTCCGAGGCGACCAGTGGCGCCATGGGCGAAGACGGAACGCCGGCCGAGCACTGGATTCCGGTCTGCCAGAGCTGGAACCGACGCCTGCTCGTCGGCCTTTACCTGAGACGGGGACAGGTGAGCGAATATGTCCGCGTGAAGAGCCGGATTTACCGGGACCAGCTGGAGATCCTGGAGCACATGGTGGAGGACAAAGCCCCTCGCGAGGAACGCCGGCACCAGGCGTTGGTCGCCCAGCGGGCTTACGGAAACCTCTCAAAGTCCATCCGCGAGACGACCGCTCATGCAGCGAACGAAATGACGAACAAGCCCGATTGAACACAAGCGGATGGAGTGGTTGCCGGTTCGACCGGAAGGGCCTGACCGCTGATGGGAGAGGGCGCAGCTGACCGTCCCGATCCCCTGGGGTGCGACCTGGGAGTCGCCGTCCAGGGGAAGCAGAACCCGAGTCGGGACACATTTCTGGCAACTGTTCGTCCGGTCAGGCGAGCGCCACTCTCATCGCCTCAGCCCCAGTTCTCCGCCAGGCCCGCGCGGAGACGATCATCTGACCAGCTGCGGTGATTTTTTCGCCGACAATGTGAGGGTCGTCAGTTTCCGGCGACGGTGAATGAGGATTCTTCGACAGTTTCCGTCGTGGTCCGCAATTTGCGTTTCTGTCGCTGGCGGTCAGTAGGGAGTGCCACGAGTTCAGTCCAGCGGGAGTGCTCGGGAGCGGGGGCGGTACCAAACATCGCGTGTTCTTGACGACGGGAATCTCCTCTGCGCGATGCGCGAGCGTTCTCGTTCGCGGTGATCGACTCCAGGGGACTGGGAACTCGGATGCTGTCAGTGACTCCATTGCAGGCCACAGATGTGGTCAAGCGCTACCGTCAGGGGGGGAACTCCGTCACCGCACTCGGGGGAGTCGGACTGACGGTCCAGACGGGTGAGTTCGTGGCGATCATGGGAGCCTCGGGCTCCGGCAAGAGCACGCTGCTCCATGCGCTCGCGGGGCTGACGGACATCGACGGCGGCCGCGTCACCGTCGACGGCCAGGATCTTTCCGGGCTCTCGGATGCGGAACTGACCCGCTTTCGCCGGGACCGGATCGGTCTCGTCTTTCAGGCGTTCAACCTCATCTCGAGCCTCTCCGCGGAAGACAACATCCGGCTTCCGGCCCCCGAGTCGCCGGACCTGACGGCCAAAGTTCACTCGCTTCTCGAACGGCTCGGCATGACGGGGCGGCGGACGCATCGGCCCGACGCCCTCTCGGGGGGCGAGCAGCAGCGGATCGCCATCGCCCGGGCGCTCGTGTGCGATCCGGCGATCCTGCTGGCCGACGAACCGACCGGGAGTCTCGATTCCGTCTCCGGACAGGAGATCTGCCGGCTGCTCCGCGGCCTGTGCAACGAAGAGCAGCGGACGATCGTGATTGTCACGCACGAACCGCATGTTGCCATGTGGGCCGACCGGGTCGTCGTCCTCAAAGATGGCCGGAACCAGGCGGAGTTCCGGACCACCGGCCGCCACGACCCGCAGGAGATCGCGGCGGCCTACCAGCAGGCGCTCCGTCCGCGGACGGAGGTGGCCCGATGAGGAAGGTCTTCCGGCTGGCCGTCGCCTTCCTCCGCGAACATCCGGCCCGTGTCGCGCTCACCTCGCTCGCCACCATGGCGGCGACCTGCCTCGTGATCTGGATTGCCGCGGGTTACGACTCGCTGCTTCAGACGTTCGACTACTGGGCCAGCCAGGCGCTCGGACACTACCAGCTGTCGATCGGCCCGATCGCGATGGAGGGGAATCCTGCGGTTCCACGAGAGGTTCTCGATGCGATCCGGTCGGACGGCTCAGTCGCGGCGGCCGAGCCGGTCTGGATGAGCCGGGCGACCGTCCGGCCTCGTTCCGACACCGGGACCGGAGGGGCCGACTCGGCCGAAGGCCGGCTGCGGGGTCTCGGCGGCCCTCCGGAGCGGCGTTCTGAATACACAGTCCTCGCATTCGATTCCGCCGCTCCTCCGTTCGACCTCGAAGGAACGTGGCTGACCTCCGGGCCGGACTCCCGCGAAGCCGTCCTGACCCGATCGGCCGCGGAGCGGTTACGCGTCCGCCTCGGCGACACGATTACCGTGACAGCGAAGGACCGGCCGACCGAGCTCGCCGTGATCGGGCTGCTCGACGCACCGTCGCTCGGGGCGGGGACGTACGCCGTCCCGCAGATCCGGACACCCGGGGCCGGAGACCTGTTCGTGTCGAACGGCACCGGCGAGCGGATCTTTGGTACCCCGCCGGAGATCAGCTTCATCGGCGTCGCGGTGAAATCCGAAGCGGACCTCACGAAATTCCGCTTCGGCTGGGGGCCGAAGCTGAGCCGCTACGCCACCCCCGTCCAGTTCCAGGAGGCGTTCGAGATCGAGGAGGCGCTCGATGAAAGTGCCTCGGCCGACAACGTTCGGATCCAGTCCTATGCGACGACCGGGATCGCGATGCTGGTCGCCATGCTGGTGATCTTCGGTACGGTCAGCATGGGGGTGACAGAACGGGTCCGGCAGTTCGCTGTGCTGCGGGCCCTGGTGCTGACCCGGACGCAGCTGTCGCTCCTGATCTTCACGGAAGCGCTGCTCCTCGCCCTGATCGGATTCGCGGGGGGGCTGCTTCTGAGCTGGCTGCTGCTCGCTGTCGTGGGCCGCATCGCCGCCCGGCTGCTGCACCATGGAACGACGATCGGCGTTCACAGCCTGGCGCTGGCGGCCGTCGCCACCTTTGGAGGGGCGGTGCTGGCCGCGATCGTCCCCGCCTGGCGGGCGACGCGGGCCCGACCGGTCGACGCCATGGCTCCCGGACAGGCCCCTGCGGCGAGCCGACTGCCGATGCGGACGATTCTCCTGGGGATCGGGCTGATCCTCGTGAATCCACTGGTGACCTTCGTCTTCCCGCCCCGGTTCGACCGGCAGGTCTACCTTGCGATGGCGTTCGGCTTCGTGTCGATGTCGATCGGCTTCGTCCTGATCGCCCCCGCTGTCGTCGCCCTGGTCGACCGGTGCGGCGGCCCGGGACTCGCCCGCCTGTTCCGGATCGATCCCAAATTGCTCTCGAGCCAGATCACGAGCCATGTCTGGCGTACCGCCGCCGCGGCCCTCTCGATGGCAGTCGGCCTCGGGCTGTTCCTTGGTGTGCAGGTCTGGGGCTTCACGATGCTCGACGGGTTCCTCGTCGGGCCGTGGGCGCCGGACGGGGTTCTCGCCTTCCAGTCGGGGGGGCTGCCGCTCGAAAAGGTGCCGGAGATCGCCCACCTTCCCGGAGTCGATCCCGCGCACTGCCTGCCGATCGTTGTGGAGCAGCCCCGGCTCCTCGACGACGTCACCGGCAGCGCCGAGCGGGCGTCGGTGATCCGACAGGACAACGTCGTCCTCGTCGGAATCGATCCCCGCCAGGCGTTCGGCGGAGATCGGCCGCTGTTCGACGTCGAGTGGGCCGAAGGCTCTTCCGGGCAGGCGATCGAGGAGCTGGCGGCGGGACGGGGCTGTCTCGTCCCGGACCACTTCCTCACGGAAACGAAGCTCCGGCTCGGCGACTCGTTCGACCTCGTCCCGCCGGAAAAGCCGAACGCTCCCGTCCGCTACCGCATCGCCGGCGCGCTCCGGCTCCCGGGATGGCACTGGCAGACGAAACTGACCGGCTTCCGTTCGCGGACGCACCGGGCCGCGGCCCTCGTGTTCGCGAACTACGGGACGGTTGCCGAGGACTTTTCGCTCCCCGCCGCCACGCACCTCTGGCTCGACTTCGCCGGCCCCTCGGCCGATCCCAAGGCGATCACGGCCGCCGCGAAGGAGATCTACGCCGCAGCGCTCCCGGCAGCGGCGAGCGGGGCCGACGGACCAAAGATCCGTCTGATGGCCGTGGAAGACATCCGGCAGATGACCCGCAACAACGCGACCCGCTGGATCTGGGGAGTGAGTCTGCTTCCCCTCGTGTCGACCGCGATCGCCGGACTCGGCGTCCTCAATGTGATCCTCGCCTCGATCCGCAGCCGGCGGTGGGAACTGGGGGTCCTCCGGTCGATCGGGATCGGCCAGTCGTCAATCGTCCGGGCGATCCTCGCAGAGGGGTTCCTGATCGGGCTGGTGGCGGTGCTGCTCAGCCTCGGCTTCGGGCTCCTGGCCGGTTGGTGCGGCTGCGGGATGGCCCAGTACATCAGTTTTTTCGGAGGGCTGCATCCTTCCCTCCATGTTCCGTGGCGGGTGGTCGGGGGAGCGCTGTCTGCGGTCCTCGTGCTCTCGACACTCGCCGCGGTCTGGCCGGCCCTCTCCATCGGACGGCTCCGGCCCCTCACCCTGCTCCAACAGGGGCGCGTCACGTTCTGAGTCTGCTTCTTTGAAAGGTCGTCATGTCCGATTCCTCCTCCACACCGATCGCGCCGCTGGTTGTCCAGGGGGTGACGAAGCGGTTCCATCAGGGGACCACCACGGTCGAGGCGCTGCACGGCGTCTCGCTCCGAATCGCACCCGGAGAGTTCGTGGCGGTCATGGGGGCGAGCGGCTCGGGGAAGAGCACGCTGCTGCACGTGATGGCGGGGCTGACCCGGACTGACGCGGGGTCGGTGTCGGTCGAGGGGCAATCGCTGGCCGAACTCGCCGACGGCCGGCTGACCGATTTCCGCCGCCGGCGGATCGGCCTCGTGTTTCAGCAGTTCAATCTGATCCCGTCGCTGACGGCCCTCGAGAACGTGATGCTCCCGCTGATGGCGGAAGGCTCGCGCGGCGCGCCGGAAACGCGGGAGCGGGCGACGAAGCTGCTGGAGCGGCTCGGACTGGGACACCGCGTCGGCCATCGTCCCGATGCGATGAGCGGCGGGGAACAGCAGCGGGTCGCCATCGCCCGGGCGCTGGTCACCGACCCGGCGATCGTCCTCGCGGACGAGCCGACCGGCAGCCTCGATTCCATGAACGGCAAGGCAATCTGCACGCTCCTCAAGGAGCTCAACGAGCGGGATGGCCGGGCAATCGTCGTTGTGACGCATGAGCCAGCCGTCGCGATCTGGGCCCGCCGGATCGTCGTCATGAAGGACGGGGCGATCTGCGCCGACTTCTCCGCCGCCGAATTCCCCGATGCGCACGCCCTCGCGGGACGCTATCAGGACATCGTCGCCGGCGCCGTCGCGGAGGTGGCCCGATGAGTCTGATCTGGAAACTGTTCGTGGCTCAGGCCCGGCAGCACAAAGTCCGCCTCGCGCTGACCGCTATCGCCATAATCGCGGCGGTCGGGGTCGTGCTGTGGGTCGTCTCGGCCTATGAGGCGATCGCCGCCCGGTTCGACGATCAGACCGCCGAGTTCGTCGGGAACTACACCGCCTTCGTCGTCCCGCAGTCGCTGGATGACCCCCTCCCCCCCGAGCTGGTCTCGGCGATCGAGCAGGATCCCGCCGTCGAGGCCGCCAACCCGGTCGCCCAGTTCCGGATGTCCTTCCGCAAGGCCGCCGATCCGTCCGCACCTCCGCCACCGGCCCCCTCCTCGGGCCCACCCGCCCCAACCTCGGGCCCACCCGCCCCGGGCGCCGCTCCGCGGCGGACGCTCGGCCGGATGGGACCGATGATCGTCGGAACTCCGGCAAGCGAGCCCCGCTATCCCCTGGTCGATGGCCGCTGGCTCGAACCGGGCAGCGACTCCGAAGCGGTCGTCAGCAGCGGGGTCGCCGAAGCTCTGTCGCTGAAGCCGGGAGACACGATCGAGTTCCGGACCAAGGGGGGCGAGGTTCTCGCCCTGAATGTCGTCGGGATCACCGAGCAGGTGGACGAGGTCGAGTCCGCCATGACCCGCACCAAAGGGGGGGCTCCCGGCGGAACGAACCGCGGTCCCGCCTCGCTGTGCGCCTATGTCCCGCTCAGCCGGATCGAGCCTCTGACGGGAGCGGCCCCCCGCATCAATCTGGTCGAGATCCGTCTGAAGCCTCGGGCCTCGCTCGACGGCATCGCGAAGAGCGTCGAGGGGGCGACACCCACGTCGGAGATGATCCGACCCGAGGATGTGAAAGCGAAACTCTCGTCTGGATTTGAAGCCGAAGGGGCCCGCAAACAGGCCTACTTCGTGACCGCGCTGTCGATCCTCGCGTCCGCATTCATCATCTTCACGACGCTCAGCATGGGGGTGAGCGAACGGGCGCGGCAGCTGGCGGTCCTGCGAGCCGTCGGGCTCCGCCGACCGCAGGTCGCTGCGCTCGTTCTCGTTGAAGCGGTTGTCCTGGCGGTGTTCGGCTGGATCGGCGGGCTCGCCGGCGGCTTTGCGCTCCTCAAGGGGATCGCGAGCGCCAGCCCGCAGCTGTTCCCCAAGGGGGTCTCGATGGGGACCACGAGCATTCTCCTGACGGGGGGCTGCTCGCTTGCCGGGGCCCTCCTGGCATCGATCTTCCCGATCTGGAAGGCGACCCGCATCAGCCCGCTCGAGGCGATGGCTCCGGTCCAGACCGCTCCGACGACCTCCCGCTGGTACTGGGGGGCCGGGCTCGTCAGCGCCTTCCTGATCGCACTCAATCCGCTCCTCGTCTTCCTCACCGGCCTCCCCGAGACGGTCCGGTTTGTCCTCGTGCTGCTGGTGGGCGCGCCTGCCACGGTCCTCGGTTTTATTCTGCTGGCGCCGCTGGTCGTGCTGCTCGTGGAGCAGATCTTTGCACCGCTGGTCGCCGGACTGCTGCGGCTGCAGACGAACCTGGTCCGGACGCAGCTCAGTTCGAACATGTGGCGGTCGGCGGGGATCGCGGCGTCGCTGATGCTGGGGCTCGGTCTCTACACCGCGACGCAGGTCTGGGGCTGGTCGATGCTCGGCGGGTTCCTCCCGGGCCGCTGGACCCCCGGAACGATCGTGAAGTTCCAACCGGGCCTCGACGAGGCGGGGATCGAGAAGGTCCGGCAGACCCCCGGCCTCAAAGCCGATCAGGTGCTCCCGATCGCGGTCGAGCAGACGCGGCTCGTCGGCGATCCGTTCCGGAGCGGCGAGCGGGACTCCGCCGTCCGGCAGGACAACGTCTCGCTGATCGGCCTCGACGCCGACGCGGCATTCGGCGGGGAGGAGCCGTTGTTCCGCCTCGAGTTCGTGGAGGGGGACCGCGCTGACGCGATCGCGAAGCTCAAGGAGGGACGGAACTGCCTCGTTCCCGACACGTTCATCACCTACGCCGGGATGAAAGTCGGCGATCGACTCGGGCTGATCCCGCCGAAGAAGCCGGCGGAGTCGATCGAGTACACGATCGTCGGTGTCGTGAAGATGCCCGGCTCGAACTGGATCACCAAGACCTCGGGCATCCGGAAGCAGTCGGTCCGGACCGCGGGACTCGTTTTCGCCCCCCGGCAACAGGTCCGCGAGGACTTTGATCTGCCGGCCGGGGAGTTCTTCTGGGTCAACACGGAGCCGGGGGCCACGAAAGCCGACCTCGAAGAGCGGCTGCGTCCCCTTGTTCCCACCGCCGGACCGCGCGGCGGCCGCGGCCGAGCCCCTGTCGGAGCGGAACGTCCCGTCGCCGCGGCCGAGACCGGAGCTCCCCCCTCTCGCGGCGAACGCGCCGTGGCGGGAGGACCGGCCCCGATGGGGCGGGGTGGTTCCGGTGCGGGCCCCGAAGCCGGTCGCCGCGGTGGCGGTGGCGGAGGCGGCGGTGGTCCCGGCCCAGGGGGAGGCGGCTTCGGCCCCGAGCCGGTCCAGGTGACGTTCCTCAGCGACGTCCGGGACGGACTCCGGACCCGCGGCGGGTCGGCAATCCAGGCGATGGGGTATCTCCCGCTGATCACGCTGGTCGTCGTTTCTCTGGGAGTCGTCAACACGATCGCCGCCTCGGTCCGGGCACGACGATGGGAGTTCGGAGTCCTTCGCGCCGTCGGTGTGACCCGCTGGCGGCTGTCCCGGCTCGTCCTCTCTGAAGCCCTGCTCGTCGGCTTGGTCGCCAGCGTGCTGAGCCTCGCGTTCGGTCTGCTCGTCGGGTGGACCTGTCTCGGTCTCATCCGGTACGTCAGCAATCCCTGGTTCGAAGGGGTCGCGACGCCACTCACCGTGCCATGGGGGGCGCTCGCGATCGGCTACCTCCTGACGTTCGTCCTCTGCTTCCTCGCGGCTCTCTGGCCGGCGATCTCCGCCGGCCGGTCCGAGCCGCTCGCGCTCCTGCAAGCCGGGAGAGGGGCCGCATAGCCCCCGTCCGAATCCGTCACGAGACCGGGGGCGACGCTTCGGCGCAGTCCCCGGGATCGATGTTCCCGTCGAGCCAAAGCCTCACGTCGTCCGGTGTGAGGTGCAGCCAGACTTTTTCCTTTGGCTCCTCTTTTGTTGGGACAGACTCTCATGACAACACCCGTTCGTTCCCGGAGACCGGGATTCACGCTGATCGAACTCCTGGTCGTGATCGCGATCATCGCCGTCCTGGTGGCGATCCTCCTGCCGGCCGTGCAGCAGGCCCGCGAGGCGGCCCGGCTGGCGCAGTGCAAGAACAACATGAAGCAGATCGGCCTCGCGCTCCACAACTACGAGAGCACGCACTTCCTCTTCCCCCCGATGCGGCAGACGAATGCCGGCGGCATCAGCGGCGTCATCAACGGGTGGGGGCTGATGGTCCTGCCGTTCATCGATCAGGCGGCGATCTACGACCAGTACAACATGAACCTGCCGTGGTACGCCTCCGAGGCCGATACCCCCAGTTCGAAGAACCTGAAGCTGTCCCAGTCGCGGATCCCGGTCTATCGCTGCCCGTCGGCGATCGAGCGGGACGCCATGCCCGCCCCCACCCCCACGACCGTTGTGCTGGAGACGGCGGCGACCTACCCGGCGGCGGCCTCCACGACGAGCGACCTGGGGGTCGCGGGAATCCGCAAGACCGCCTCGTCCGACTACTCCGCCCTCTTCGGCGGAGGCGGGTACGGGAGGCCCCTCGTCGATGCGAACAACGTGATCACCGTCGTCTCGGGAGCGACCGATCCGCAGTACACGCTGGAGAAGGCCCGCCGCATCGCGGACATCACCGACGGTCCGACGCAGACGTTCCTGATCGTGGAGCTCGCCGGTCGGCCGCTGCACTTCATCAAGGGGAAGCAGCAGAACGGCCCCACCGCGATCACCGGGGCCCCGACCTCCGTGACGGCGGCCTATGCCGACCGGAAGTACACGCAGCCCCCCTGGTCCGACTGGGGGAGCGGCCCGTCGAACGCGATGGCCTTCTTCGATGATTCGGGAATGGAGGGGCGGCTCAACAACGGCGCAACGGCCGGGTGCGCGATCAACTGCAACAACATCTGCGGCCTTTACGGGTTCCACCCGCAGGGAGCCAACGTCGTCATGTGCGACGGGAGCGTCCACTTCCTGGCGGAGTCGATCTCTCCGAGCATCGTCAGCCAGATGATGTTCGTGAACGACGGCCGCGCCGTGAAGGAGTTCTAGACCGTGGACACGCCTCTGCTCGCCCGAACGGTCCGGCCGGTAGTCCTCCTGGCCGGACTGATTCTCCCGACATCCTGCGCGAAAGCGCCGCCGAAGCCGGATCGACTGGCGACTCATCCCGTCTCCGGCAGCCTGCTGATCGACGGTGTGCCGGCACTCCGGGCCGCGATCACCTTCCATCGGACCACGCCGTGGCCCGACGGAAAGGCCTGCGGCCCCTCCGCGATGACCGACGACAACGGGTCGTTCCGGATGACGACCTTTCGCGTCTTCGACGGCGTCCCGGTCGGGGAGTACAAGGTCACGATCGTGGCCGAGTACGCCGAGAAGGATGGGACCGAGGTTCCGGTTCCTGACCTCCTGAAAGGGAAGTACAGCGATCGGGAGAAGACCCCCCTCAGCGTCACGATCCGCGAAGGAGAGAACGAGCTCGAGCAGTTCGATCTGGCTTCGCAGTGACTTCGCCGGCTCGCGACCGGTCCCGGCTCTTCATTCGTTCCTCAAGGGATCTCCGCCTCATGTCCGCTCTCGTGCTGTTCCGAACTCTCGTGCTCGCCGTCGTTCTCACGGGGATGGCCGGGGAGAGGCTGGCGATCGCCGAAGAGCCGGGTGCCGCCACGCCGGTTGTGCTCCCTCGGACGGAGCAGTTCGACGTGACCTCCGGGCAGGATCTCACCTACCGGATCTTCGTGTCGCTCCCCAACGGCAAGCCGAACGAGACGGGGGCTCCCGTGGTCTATCTGACCGATGCCAACGCGGACTTCCCGGTCCTGGCCGCCGCCGCCCGACGGCTGTCGCAGGGGGATCCGATCGGCGCGATCGTCGTCGGCATCGGATATCCCGAGACGGATCCGCGAGTTCACCAGGAGCGGCGGTACTACGATCTCGTCGGCCCCGCATCCGAAGAGTTCCTGGCGACGCTCCCCGGCGCGACGAAAGGGAGAAAGACCGGCGGGAACAATCAGTTCCTGGCGTTTCTGGAGGAAGAGCTCAAGCCGCAGATCGAAAGGCGGTACCGGATCGACCGGACCCGGCAGACGCTGTTCGGCCATTCGTTCGGCGGCCTGTTCACCCTGCACACGCTCTTCACGCGCCCCGAGGCGTTCCAGAACTATGTCGCCTCGAGCCCGTCGATCTGGTGGGCCGACGAGGCGATCGTCGAGGAGGAGCGATCATTCCTGGAGCGACAGCGGAAGCATCCGGTTCCCGTCAGGCTGATGATCAGCTGCGGTGAATGGGAGGAGACACCCCCGCCCGGGACGGACCCGGCCCGCGTCGCGATGCTGAAGCCTCGGAAGATGGTCTCAAACGCTCGAGCGATGACGGAACGCCTCGCTGCCGGGGCGACCGGAGGGGCGACGGTCCTGTTCCGCGAGTTCCAGGAGGAAGACCACGGGTCGGTCCTCCTCCCGGCCGCGAGTCGAGGAATGCGATTCGCAATGGGGCGTGCGATGTGATCACCCGGGTCGACAGAACAGGACAAGCGGACGTCCGTGACGGCCTCTCGCGCCGACGACAGGAAAGTCCAGCTTAATCAGAACAGTCGATGCTGGCTTTCATCCGTTCCCGGAGCCGAAAACCATTGTCATCGAATCCGCAAATGCCATGTGGAGCGAGACAGAGAACCAGATCCCCTCTTCCCGTTCCTGGCTGCCGTGGATCGCGTGAACGGGGTGGAATTTCCTGAAAACCCGCTAAAACTTTCGATCATCTGTGCGTAACGAAGGTGAGGCCACTCAAACGGGGCCGGGCTGTCTACGAAGTTGTGAGAACGGTGATTGGATGCGGGTCCGTGATGTGACGGATGGGGCGCGAGTGCGCCGCATTGGCAGCACAACCCTCTATACACTGCGGCGTACTTCTGAAGGGGAGGCGGTGCTGGTCGATCGACAGGGACGCGAAACGCCCATCGAGCCGAACAGGATCGTCGTCGTTCCCACCCCGCTCAGGAGACGTCGCAAGCCAGGCCCCAAGCGGAAACGGCCTGACGCTCCCATCGGGAAGATCTCGTATCTCGAGCGATCCGTGGTCATTCAGCGGATTGACGGGAAGTATCACCTCCATGGAGGTAAGGGGGTGTCGCTGTGCCAAACGGTCTTCGGCGGCCTCACACCGGCCCTCCGGGAAGCCCGACGTCAACTCGGAATCAAACCGAGTTCGGTCTGCCCGATGACTCCCTTTTGAGCGGCTTCCGACCTTGAGGTCGCTGTCTCCCCACAAGGCCTGTCCGTCCCTTGTTTGACGACAGAAATACCCGGGAGAAGGCTTCCCGAGCCGCACCGTGAGGGAGGGGGGCGGCGATCAGGGGCATCCCACTGCGCCGTCTGGCGGAGTCCGACAGCACGTTCGTGGAAACGGCCGCCCCCGGAGCCGCGGCGTGTCTTCGTAGTCAGAGTTTCGCGTCGGCTCCTCTCGATGAGCGGACGAGTCTCAGGTCCGGAGCAGTGACGCCGAGGGATTGGCGATGCCGCTGATCAGGTCTTGCAGGAACCTTGCGGCCGGGGCTCCGTCGAGGATGCGGTGGTCGAAGGTGAGGCTGAGCGCGATCTGATGCTGGGGGACGATCTGGCCGTCGGGGAGGACGACCGGTTTGCGGCGGATTGCTCCCAGGCCGAGGATCGCCGTCTCCGGGTAGTTGATGACCGGAGTGAAGGCGTCGATTCCAAGCGCGCCGAGGTTCGTGATCGTGAAGACGCTCCCCTGCATCTCCGCGGCGGTGAGCGATTCGCTCCGGGCCCGTGTCGCGAGGGACCGGGATCGCTCGGCGAGTTCCAGGAGCGACAGCCCGCGGACGTTGCGGAGGACGGGGACGAGCAGTCCCTGCTCCGTGTCGACCGCCATTCCGATGTGAATGGCGTCTTCCGCCGGGAGGACGATCGCGTCGTCGTCCCAGCGGCCGGCGAGCAACGGATGCCGTGTGAGGGCGTCCGCCACCAGCCTGGTGATGATGTCCTGATAGCTCGGGACCGCGGCGTCTCCGACCGCTTTGAACTGCTCGCGGAGGTTGACGAGGTTCGTCGCATCGGCCCGGCTGGTGAGCGTGACCGGAACTGTCTGCTGACGGCTGACGACCATCCGCTGGGCGATCAGTTTTCGACGACTCGTGAGCGGCAGTCGCCGCCCCCCTTCGATCGACAACCTTGGCGAGCTTGCCGCGGAACCTCCCGATGCTGCCGCGTCCCGGACATCCCGTTCCCGAATTCGTCCCCCGGCTCCGGTCCCGAGGAGACGGCGCCAGTCCACTCCGAGCTCGCCGGCGACGCGCCGTGCGCGGGGGCTCGCAAAGGGGGCGTCAGCCGAGGCCGCGACCGCTGTCCCCGGCGAGGTCTTGACCGCTGCGGCGCGTCCTCCTCGCGACTCCCCGGCCCGTTCGACATCGACCGACAGGACCCGGCCGCCGGGGCCGGTCCCGGCGAGATCGGAGAGCGGGATCCCCGCCTGCCGGGCCATCCGCCGGACCGAGGGAGCTGCGCCGGGGACGAGTGTCTCCCGGAGTTCCGGTCTGGCCTCCGCGACCTTGGGAGATGCGTCGCCCCAGGGGACCGGTTCTCCTGCCTCGACGAGATAGCCCACGACCGCGCCGACCTTGAGCACCGCGCCCGGCTGCGGGCCGGTGGGGGGAATCCGCAGAATCCCCTCGTCGACCGCCTCGATGTCCTGGCAGGCCTTTTCCCCTTCCAGCTCGAAGAGGATGTCGCCGCGGCGGATCGGGTCGCCGTCGCGCTTCGACCAGCCGACGAACGTCCCCTCTTCCATCGACCAGCCGAGCCGGGGAATCACGATTTCGTGGGGCATGATTACTCCTTCACCAGCGCGCGGATGGCGCTGGCGATTGCGGCCGCGGTCGGGACGACCGCCGCTTCGAGCGGCGGGCTGTAGGGGGTGGGGGTGAAGACGCCGGTCAGGCGGCGGATCGGGGCGTCGAGGTCGTCGAAGCCCGCTTCCGTCACCTGCGCGGCGATCTCGGCCGCGAAGCCGCAGGGGGCGGGTGGCTCATCGACGATCAGCAGCCGGCCGGTCCGGGCGACCGAGGCCAGGATCGTCTCGGTGTCGAGCGGTGAGACGGTCCGCGGATCGATCAGTTCGACCGCGATGTTTTCCTTCTGAAGCTCCTCGCAGACCGAGAGGGTCAGATGGACCATCCGGGCGAGGGCCACGACCGTGACGTCCTGCCCGGAGCGGACGATCGCCGCCCTGCCGAACTCGATCTCGTAGTCCTCGGCCGGGACGTGGCACTTCGTCGTCAGGATCTCGCGGTGTTCCAGGAACACCACCGGGTCGTCGCACCGCAGGGCGTGCTTCAAGAGCCCCTTAGCGTCCCGAGCGTTCGAGGGGACCACGACCCGCAGGCCGGGGACCTGGGCGTAGAGGGCATAGTAGCTCCCCGAGTGATGCGTCGCGGCGGAGTGCCCGATGCCGATGCAGCCCCGGAGCAGGACCGGCATCTTGAGCCGCCCGCTCGACATGTACTGCATCTTGGCGATCTGGTTGATGATCTCGCCGATCGAGTCAAGGACGAAGTCGGCGAACATGAAGTCGATCACCGGCCGGGTGCCGGTCATCGCCGCCCCCCCTGCCAGCCCCACGAAGCCCCGCTCCGAGATCGGCGTGTCGCACAGCCGCTCGGAACCGAAGCGATCAAATAAGCCGACCGTCGTCTTGAAGTTCCCCCCTCGGACGCCGATCCCTTCTCCCATAACGAAGATCCGGGGGTTCGCTGCCATCTCCTCCGTGAGAGCCTCGAGCGTCGCCTGCGAGTACGTGATCTCGCGTTTGGCGGAGGGGGGGGGATCGGCGACGGCGGGTACGGCGGCGACCGTTCGCGGCGGTGCATAGACGTGCGTCGCGGCCGAATCGGCTTCGGGAAGGGGACTGCTCTCGGCAAACTGCCGGGACTCGGCGACCAGCGCCGCGACCTCCGCTTCCACCTGCTGCAACTGCTCTTCCTTGATCCCCTTCTCGGTCAACAGCCGCCGCTTCAGGAAGGCGATCGGGCAGCGGGTCTTCCATTCCTCGACCTGCTCGCGGGTCCGGTACGTGAAATCCCCCATCCCTTCGGCATGGGCCCGGGTCCGGTACGTCTTGCACTCGATGAGCGTCCCCCCCTCCCCGGCCCGGGCCCGGGCGACCGCCGTGCGGGCGATCTCGGTGACCGCCAGGACGTCGTTGCCGTCGACCTCGAAGCCGGGGAGCCCGTAGTTCGCCGCGCGGCGGCCGACGTCGGGGATGCCGCTCGAATAGGAGAACGGGACCTCGGTCGCGAACTGGTTGTTCTCGCAAATGAACAGGACCGGCAGCTTCCAGATGGCGGCCATGTTGAGCCCCTCATGGAACGCCCCGTTGTTGACGGCTCCGTCGCCGAAGAACGCCGCCGCGACCCGGCCGCTCTTCATCAGCTTCGAGCTGTAGCCGCCGCCGCAGGCCTGGAGGATGCAGGGACCGACGATGCCGCTCGTCCCCATCATCCCGATCTCGGGCGAGAAGAGATGCATCGAGCCGCCGCGGCCCCGCGAACAGCCGGTCACCCGGCCGAACAGTTCCGCCATCAGCTCCCGCGGCGGCATCCCCTTGGCCAGCGCGTGGCCGTGGCCCCGGTGGGTACTGAAGATCGGATCGTCGTGCGTCAGGTGAGCACAGACGCCGGTCGAGATCGCCTCCTGCCCGACGTAGGTGTGGCAGGCGCCGAAGATCAGACCACGCTGATGACAGCGGGCCAGCTCCTCCTCCGTCTGCCGGATGACGAGCATGGTGCGATACAGGGCGAGAAGTTCCGTGTTGGTCATGACGCTTCAGAAGGGATTCGATGACGTTGTGCTGTGGTGATGGCTCCAGCCCGGTCCGTTACGAGTGGCGCATGGTCGCGCCGGCGTTGGCGGCGAGGTTGCCCCCGTCCATCGGAATGATCGCCCCCGTGATCCAGGACGAGGCATCCGAAGCGAGGAGGACCGCGAGCCCCTGGATATCGTTCGGCGCTCCAAGCCGGCCGCGGGGAATGCCTCGCAGCCACTGCCCTTCGAGGCTCGGATCGGCCGCCATCCGTTTTTCGAGGCTCGGGTTCACGACCTGCGCCGGGAGGATCGCGTTGACCCGCACGCCGAGGCCGGACCACTCCGTGCTCAGCTCCCGCGTCATCTGGACGACGGCTCCCATCGCCATGCTGTAGGCGATGTGTCCGCGGCCGAGGGCCGTGATGCTCGCCAGCGAGCCAATGTTGAGGATGCTGCCGCGGCCCGCCGCCAGCATCCGCCGGCCCGCCTCCTGGCACATGCAGAACCGCCCGAAGACGAGGTTCTGAAACACCTGCTGGACCTCGTCGAGCGTGATCTCCTCGGGACGGCCCAAGAGCCCTTCGCCGGCGATGTTCCCGAGGAAGTCGATCCGCCCCAGTTCGCCGTCGAGCCGGGCGAACATCCGCCGGATCGCGACCGGGTCCGAGACGTTGCAGGTGACCGGGATGGCCCGGCGCCCCAGGGCCGCGACGTCGGCGGCGGTCTTGTCGAGTCCGACTGTGTTCAGGTCAGCGAGCATCAGGTCCGCCCCCTGCTCCGCGAGCGCCAGCGCCGAGGCGCGCCCCAGGCCGCTCGCGGCGCCCGAGATCAGGGCGACCTTGCCGGTGAGATCAAACAGGGCCATACGAAAATCCTCTGTACGTGATGACGCGTGCGGTCCGGGGCTTACCCGCGGAGCAGCGGCCAGATGTTGAATGTGAACACAAGCCCGGCGAGTCCCAGGTAGAACACGCCGCAGCCGGCGAGGCCGATCGAGTGATACCACCGGGGCCGGACCTCGCGGGGGAGGAGCCGGTGGTTGATCCACAGGAGCTGGAACGCGGTGACGCCGATGGCGAGGTTGTTGAAGTTGGCGATGAAGTTCGTCATCAGCTTCGGGACGTTGCTGAACAGGAACGCACAGACGAACGACCAGAGGACGTAACAGGTGAGAATCGCGTAGTAGACGTACTTCACCTGATGCGGCTGCATCGAGCGCCGCACGCGGCGGTTGGCGGTCCAGATCGCATCGGTCCAGCGACGGCTGAAGTCGTCGACGATCGACATCTGGCTCGGGAGCATGACCATCATCCCGGTCAGGAGCGCCACAATCCACAGCCCCTTGGCGACGAGCGGACTGAACCCCGCGTGGTAGAGGCCGTCCGCCGTCACGATCGCCTGGGCGACGCTCGTCTGCTCCGGGGTGATGGTCGAGTACTGTGTGAACTGCATCGAGATCAGGGCAGGCAGGGCCATCCCCATGAAGCAGCCGGGAGCCCAGACGAGAATCTGGTCGGTCAGGATGTATCGCCACCAGCCCCGCCAGCGGCGGAGGTTGTCGGTGGTCAGCTCGAAGATTTTGCCCACGTGGCTGAGCGTCACGCTTCCGCCGCCGACGGCGCTCGGAATGGCGCCGACCTGGCTCCCCATCCCCCAGCCTTTATCGCGGACGAAGTTGCTGTAGGTCGAGTTCGCGAGGCCGCCCCCCCCCGCATACCCGGCGAAGGCCCCCAGCATCACGAGGCTCGCCACCGAGATCGTCGGCCAGGAGCCGTACTCCCAGACGTGGGCGACGGCGTTGGTCACGACCTCCCCCCCCTGGCCGTCGCTGATCGGGACGTTGCCGAACTTCACGAAGCCACTGAAGACGTTCCACCAGTTCGCCGGACTGACGCAGGTGACGCCGATCGTCAGGCAGAAGGCGAGGACGATCGCGACCTTGGCGGTCATCACCGCCTGGAGCATGTTGTAGACCTTGCCCCCCAGAAAAATGGGGAGCGTCACCCCCAGGAGACAGACATAGGCCAGCACCGTCACCAGTCCCTTGTCGGCCAGCGTCGGGGGACGGTCGAGGATCAGCGAGGCGATCAGGGCCGCGCCGTGCGTCGAGAGTCCCGGGACGAGGGCCGAGAGGTTCAGCATCAGCATCACGCCGACCCAGAACATCGGTCCGGGGCGGACCCGCATGAAGCCGGTGAAGACCGGCTCGCCGCAGTAGAGGGCGTACCGCCCGCACTCGAGGTTGTAGAAGACCTGCAGGACGATCGCGATCGTCGCGATCCACATCAGTCCGCCGCCGAAGCGGGCAGTCACGGTCGGTCCCAGAAGCCATTCTCCGCCGCCGATCTGGATCCCCATCATGACGATGCCGGGGCCGATGAAGCTGGCCCAGTTCCGCCACGACAGCGGCTTGGGCTCGGGGAGTTCGGCGGTCTCCCACGGAGGGATCGCCGACGAGGGGGTGTCCATGAGGGGTTCGTTTCCGGTGACTGGAGCGAGCAGTGATCCGAATCCAAACAGTCTGCGGAGATCAGTCCACGGGGACCTCCTCCATCACGATCGCCCGGCCGGGACCGCCATGGCAGTCATGAATCCTGAGCGGCGCAAACAGGAAGTATCCGCCGGCGGACACCTTGCCCACGTTGTGCAGGAACTCGACGCCGACCATCTCGCGGCTGCCGAGGGCCCAGTAGGTCATCAGCGCCCGCCGGGGATCGACCCCGCCCAGATCGGGCGCATCCGTCGCGACGCAGCGGATCCCCTTCTCTTTCAGATAGACCACGGCGTCCGGCCCGAGGGCGGGCCAGCCTTCCGCCTTGCCGGTCAGCGGATCGCTCCAGACGCCCGCGTCGTTCGGTTGCGGCCGGAACGTCCGGTCGAGATGCCCCGTGTGCAGAACGACGACATCCCCCGGCTTCAGCTTGCCGTGAGCCTGTTCGTCTGCCTGGAGATGGGCCACCGTCACCTCGGGTGAGGCGGGCCACGCCTTGCGATCGGTCGTCCCCACGAGGGAGCGGACGTCGACGACCCGCGCGGGGCCGCAGGTCCAGTCGAGCGGAATCTGGTCGGCGGTGAGAGAACTCGTTCCGCGGGGGCCGTAGGCCTTCTCGTAGTCACTCAGCCACCCCCGGACCTCCGGCGAATAGGCAGGCTTCTCTCCGTCCCGCGGGAGGGCGAACGCCGGGGGGACAAGGTGCGTCCCCGTCATGGCGTCCATGAGGTGCGTGTGATGCCACAGGTCGAGGTACTCCGAGTACAGGAAGTCGACCTTGAGATAGACCTGCCGGTGCTGGCCGGTGCCGATCCCCGGCGAAGTGACCGGCAGGTTCGGAGCGAGCGTCGGCGAGAGGTCGATCACTCGCTTCGCCTTCGCGGCAGCGATCAGACGTTTGGGAAGGTCGCCCCCGACGATCGAGAACGCCCGCCCCTCCGCGTAGGGGGCTCCCTGATGCCTGGGGCTGAGCAGGCAGTAGAAGGCCCCGGTCGGCGGGAGGGCTCCGAGGTTTGTCGCGCTCTCGGTCCAGATCATCCCGTACTTGAGACCGGCATAGTGGGTCGGCTCGGCGAGATCCGGAAGCGGGCCCATGCTGGCGCTGTCGGTTCCGAGGGTCAGCACGCCCCGGCTTCCGAGCAGTTCCATGCAGTCCGGGTTGGGATCCGGGAAGCCCGGAGCCTTTCGATCGAGCACATCGGCGAGAAACCGGCTCCCGTCGGGGAACGGGCGGTAATACTTGTCGGAGTAGTCGCTGCGGAACAGGACCACGTCGCCGAAGCCGACCCGGCGATGCTGCTTCTCGAACCGCTCGACATGCTCCGGCGTCACCAGCGGGCTGGTTCCCTTCGGGGCCTGATCGAGCAGGTCCCGGACGTCGACGACGCACGCCTCCCCGCCGAACTGCCACGGCTCGATCCGGTCGGTGTAGGCGAGCCCCAGCGGCCCCGACTTCTCCCGCTTGAGATCGGGACGGGCGACCGAGTGCGGAGGGACGTCGAGCTGCGTCCCGGTGTTGCCGTCGATCAGCAGCACATCGATGTTGTACGGCGAATCGGGGCCGATGACCCGCTGCCGGGTGATCTGGAACCGGGGAAACGGGGCGGAAGGCCAGGTGCAGGGAAAGTTCGGCGCGACGAGCAACGAGTGATCGACGAACTTCGACGGGGGTTCCGCCGCAGAAGCACGCGGCTCGCCAACGTGAGAGCCAGCGAGCAGCATCGCTGCGAGGGAGGCCACTCGGCGGAGGGTCCGGAGCACGTTCGACATCACTCGAATCTCCCGGCGGGATCGGTTCGGAATCGATGCGGAGGAACGACTTCAAACACTGGAGGGCATGGTCAATTCAAAGGCCTCGGCGACCCCTTGCAGCTTCGCGAGGACATCGGCGGGGAGGGCGATCCCTTCGATCTGGGCGCGGCGCTGCAGGGCCCACTCCCGTTCTCCGGGGAGCAGGACCCGCTCGACTCCGACGGCGGTGGCCGAGCCGTGGATCTCGTCGATCAGCGTCCGGAGCCGCTTCTCGAACTGCTCCGGCGGGACCATCGAGGCGATGTCGATCGCGATGAACGAGGCGTTGTGCCACGACGGGCGGGAGGTGTCGTCGAACATCCAGCTCCCGACCTGCCAGGTCATGTTCCCTCCCGGCAGGATCGCCGAGAGGATCTCACACCAGAGGCCGAAGCCGTATCCCTTGTGACCTGCCATCGGGGCGAGCGACGCCTGCTGCGGATAGAGGCTTCCGTCGACGGTCGGCAGGCCATCGGGACCGATCAGCCAGGTCGCCGGGAGCGGCTCGCCACGCTGGTGCGCCGCGTAGACCTTGCCACCGGCGACCGCCGCGGTCGCCATGTCGAGCAGGATCGGATCGCCACTGCCGACCGGGACGCCGTAGGCAATGGGGTTGCTCCCGAGGACCGCTCCCCGCGAGCCGGGGGCGGCGACGCTCGGGATGTCGTTGCCGGTCACCATGCCGATCAGGCCTTCTCGTGCGGCAAGGGCCGCGTAGTAGCCCGCCGCGCCGATGTGGCCGGTGTTCCGGAGGCCGACGTAGGCGATCCCGACCTGCCGGGCCTTGGCGATCGCGGTCCGCATGGCGAACGTGCTCCCGACCTGACCGAGCGCCGACTCTCCATCGACGAGGGCCCACCCTCCCCCTTCCCGTTCGATCCGGGGAACGGCGGCGGCCCGATACCCGCCCCCCTTGAGCTTGTTGAGGTACCCGGCGAGAAGCTTTGTGCCGTGCGTGAAAACCCCCATGGCGTCGGTCGTCACGAGCGCGTCCGCGGTGGTCCGGGCGTCCTCGGCGGAGAGGCCGACGCGGGTCAGGGCCGCGAGACAGAAGTTCGTCAGGGAGTCGATCGAGACAGGCATGAGGAAGCGGGGCGGAAGGAGTTTGTCGTTGTGAGAGGACGGACCAACAAGCCGGCTCACTCGCGCGGTCGATAGAACGCGACCGTGCGGCGGATCCCCTCTTCCAGCGGAGTTGCCCGCCAGCCGGGAAACAGTCGCGAGATGTCGTGCCGTTCCGGAGGAATGTTGGCCGGGACGGGCGGACCAACGATCGTGATCCGCGAGGCTGCGCCGGGGACGACCCGGTCGAGGGAGGCGACGAACTCCTCGACCGTGGCGGACTGGCTCGGCAGGTCCACGACGGTGGCACCGCGGGGTGTCTCGAGGGCCGCCCGCACGAACGCCTGGGCGACGTCCTCGACGTAGTCGTAACCCAGTCGCCCCGTGTAGCCGATCGTGTAGGGCTCCCCGGCGGCCGCCGCTCGGGCGGCCAGCGATGGACCGGCGGTCAGCCCGACGTTTCGCTCGGGGCCGTAGGCGACATGCGGCCGGATCCCGACCGACGGGATGCCGAAGTGCCGCCAGTACTGTTCGGCAATCGAGTCGACCGCCAGCTTGAAGGCACCGTAGAACGACGGGGGCCGGTTGTCGGCGCTCGTCTGCCCGAGCGAGCCGTCATCCGCCTCCGGGCCGTAGACCGCGTAGGAACTGGCGTACGACAGGCCGCGGATCCGGTCGGAGTGCTCCCGCACGAGTTCAAACAACGAGACGCTCCCGAGCACGTTCGTCTCGCAGCCGGCGAACGGGTCCTGCTGGCACGCCGGCGTCAGGAGGGCGGCCAGATGGATGAGGCCGGAGATCTGCTGCTCCTGGACAGTCCGCCGAAGCAGTTCGCGATCGAGCAGGTTGCCGCGGACGAACGTGATCTCCGCCGCGCGGCGGCCGAGGACCCGTTCCCAGCGGTCGTCGTTCCGCTGCAGGTCAAACACGACCGGCCGCATGCCGCGCGCGACGAGTTCGTGCAGCACCCAGGTGCCGATGAAACCGCTGCCGCCGGTGACCAGCACGCTCTCACTCATCGCGCCCTCTTCCCTCCCCACTCTCGCCTGGAACGTGGTCCGACTCGCTACCGGCCGACGCCGTTGACGATGTTCGGCAGCGGTTCTCCCCGCAGAGCCGTTGCCGCCAGCTGGGCGGCCGTCTCCCGCAGCTTGCGGACCGCGGGGACGCTGCAGGAGGCGATGTGGGAGGCGACGATCACGTTGTCCCGCTTCAGGATCGGGTGGTCGGCGGGGATCGGCTCCGGCGCGAAGACGTCGAGGGCCGCGGCCGAAAGCTGCCCACTCTCGAGAGCGGCAACCAGTGCAGCCGAATCGACGAGGTCCCCGCGGGCGACGTTGATGAGGATCGCCCCCCGTTTCATCGAGGTGAGCGACGTCGCGTTGACCATGCCGCGCGTCTGGGCCGTCGATGGGCAATGCAGGGACAGCACATCGGCCTGCCGGAACAGGTCGTCGAGCGCCGCCGCTTCGCAGCCCGCCTGAGTGATCGCCGAGGCAGCCACAACCGGGTCATGGACCAGCACGCGGCACTTGAACGCTTTGAGTCGCGCCGCGACCTCGCGGCCGATCCGGCCGAAGCCGACGACGCCGACGGTCAGATCGCGGAGGGCCTGCATCCCGCCGAGCGGCGTGGCGAGGCCCCACGTTCCGCCCTGGACCCGCACGCAGTTGGGAACGACCTGCCGGGTCGTCGCGAGGATGAAGGCGAGGGTGTGGTCGGCGACTTCGTCGATGCAGTAGTCCGGGACGTTGCAGACCGGAATCCCGCGGGCCTTGGCCGCCTCGAGATCAACGTTGTCGACGCCGATCCCGTATCGGACGATCACCCGGGCTTTCTGCATCGCGCCGATGACTTCCGCGTTCACCGGGGCGAACTGGGTGATCACGGCGTCGGCGTCACCGACGAGTGACGCGAGTTCGGCCGGGGTCCGCTTTTCTTTCCAGGCGGCGAGCGTGTGGCCCGCCCCTCGCAGGATCGTTTCCTCGACTGCGAGATCCGGAAACGAGTAGTCCGTAACGGCAACCTTCATCGTGCGGCGAGCTCCCGAGAGGCATCAGGCGATTGGCCGACCAAAGATTGTCTGATAATCTAACCAGCCCCGCTCGTGCTCGACAACGCTCCCCGCCCCGTTCGTCTTCTTCGCCCGTGAGTCCCGTCATGCTCGACTCGGTCCCCCGCGCCAAGCTCCGCGATCTCGTGGCGGAACGCCTCAAGGCGTTCATCGTCGAGCGAAACCTCCAGCCGGGGGACCGCCTCCCGACCGAATCCGAGCTCGCCGCCCGGTTCGGCGTCAGCCGCTTGAGCCTGCGGGAGGCGACGAAGTCCTTGGGGTTTCTGGGGATTCTCGAGGCGACGCCGGGCCGGGGGCTGACGGTCGGCCGGGTCAACATGGAGCGGGTCACCGAGTACCTCGGGTTCCACCCCGCGCTGCATGACGTCTCCCCCGAGGTCCTGATCGACACCCGGGTCCTGATCGAGGCGGGGGTCCTGCCGCACGTCGCCGAGCGGATGCGGCATGACCCGTCCCTCTACGAGACACTGAGCGCGATCAACGCCGATCTCCGCCACGCCCGCAGCCTGGCCCGGTGGTGCGAACTCGACATCGCCTTTCATCACGAGCTGATCCGCAGCAGCGGGCTGACGCCGCTGATGGCGTTCTCGGACCTGCTGGCGGTCTTCTTCCGCCGGTTCCGGGAGAGCGTCAAGAAGGCGGAGTGGACGCACGGCATCGACAGCCACCAGACGATCCTCGACTCCCTGAAAGCGGGACGGGTCCGGGACGCGGACCGCGAACTCCGCGCGCACATCGAAAGCCATCGGCTCCGGCTCGATCCTCCGTCCCGGGCGAAGCCGGAACACCGGGCACGCTGAGAAGAGAGTTACGCCGCTATCAAAAACCTCCCATCAGCAATCCGCCGCGGACTGTGCAGACGAGAACCCACACTGCGGCGATCGCCAGCGGGCTGCCGAGCTGAGCCCACCCGGACTCGGACCGGACGCCGAAGAGGGCCAGACCGGCGGTCGCCAGCCAGGCGACCATCAACCGGAGCGAGAAGGGGATCCCCAGGACCGAGATGAAGAGGAGCGGAACGACTTCCCGCCCCGTGGCGAGCCGCCCCTGCCCGATCGATCCCCCGAGCCACATCCCGAGGACGACGGAGAGGGGGAGCAGCACCGTCCAGCTGAGCATTCCGCCCAGGGCGTGGAGCAGGACCGAGGCTGGATCGTCCCGATTCATCCGTTCACCTTCCGATTTCTTCGTCTGTTCTTCGAGACCTCACTCCAGAAGGCGAACCAGGCGCAAGAACATCACGCTCGTCCGGAAGAATTTCACGACGTCGACCGACGGCCGCCCGCGATCGACCGCCACGCCGCGGGAGGCCGCGGCGGTGCCCGGTGGGCTACCGAGAGCCGCCGGCAATCGGGTAGAGTGAAAGACTTGCCAGCCCGGTCCCTGCCGACGATCGGGCTTCCGGATCCCTTCGACTCCTCATCAGTCGTCGAGAGAGGCGTTTCATGCGTTCTGCCGCGTTCGCCCTGGCCACTTTCGCCTGCGTGGCCCCGCTCGGTCTGCTCACGCTCGCCGGTTCTGCCCGGGGGGACGAGATCGAATACAACCGCGATATCCGCCCGATCCTCGCGGACACCTGCTTCGCCTGTCACGGCCCGGACAGCGCCTCCCGCAAGGCGGATCTCCGCCTCGACCGGCGGGATGACGCCATCGCTGCCAAAGCCCTCAGCCCGGGGAAGCCGGAGGAGAGCGGCTTCATCGAGCGGATCTTCTCGAGCGATCCCGACTCACTCATGCCGCCCCCCGATTCGCACAAGAAGCTGACGGCGGCCCAGAAGGAACTGCTCAAGAAGTGGGTCGCCTCCGGCGCGGCGTACCAGCCGCACTGGTCGTTCATCGCTCCGACCCGCCCCGCGGCGCCGACGGTCAAGAATGCCGCGTGGGTCCGGAACCCGATCGATGCATTCATTCTGGCCCGGCTGGAAAAGGAAGGGCTGACCCCCGCCGCGGAAGCGGACCGCCGGACGCTGGCCCGCCGGGTCAGTCTCGATCTGACAGGGTTACCCCCCGCTCCGGAAGCGGTGGAGGCGTTCGTCAACGACACTGATCCGAACGCTTACGAAGAACTCGTCGACAAGTTTCTCGACTCCCCCAAGTGGGGGGAGCATCGGGGACGGTACTGGCTCGACTACGCCCGCTATGCCGACACGCACGGAATTCACTTCGACAATTTTCGAGAGATGTGGACCTACCGGGACTGGGTGATCGGCGCGTTCAACCGCAACGTGCCGTACGACCAGTTCACGATCGAGCAGCTCGCGGGTGACCTGCTCCCCAATCGCACGCTCGAACAGCAGATCGCCTCGGGCTTCAACCGCTGCAACATCACGACCAACGAAGGGGGAGCGATCGCCGAGGAGTACCTCGTCCTCTACACCCGCGACCGGACCGAGACGGTCTCGCAGGTCTTCATGGGGCTGACGGCGGGCTGTGCAGTCTGCCACGACCACAAGTTCGACCCGCTCAGCCAGAAGGAGTTCTATTCGCTGGCGGCGTTCTTCAATAACACGACCCAGAACGCGATGGACGGCAACATCAAAGATACGCCGCCGATCGTCCCGGTCGCCCTCGCCAGCGAGCAGCCGCGGCTCGACTCCCTCAAGGTCGAGATCCCGGCGGCCCAGCAGAAGGTGGCCGCGCGGAAGCAGTCGGCCCGGCCGACGTTCGACCAGTGGGTCGCCGCCGTGAAGCCGGAAGAGTTCGAGACCAAGCTCCCGACCGAAGGGTTGTCGCTCCAGGCGGCGCTCAAGGAAGGAAAGGGAGCGAAGACGAAGGTCGACCTCGACGGCAAGTCGGAAGAGGTCGCGCTCGCGAAGCAGACCAAGTGGGAGAAGGGGCACGTCTCCGAGAACGCCGTGCTCGTGACCAAGGGGAGCGTCGCCGAGATCCCCGCCGCGGGCGATTTCGAGAAGGATCAGCCCTTCACCTGCGCCGCGTGGGTCAAGATGCCCGCCAACGACGGCTCCGGAGCGATCTTTGCCCGGATGGATGACCAGCACGACTACCGCGGCTGGGACCTGTGGGTCGAAGGCCGCCGGATCGGGACGCACATCGTCAGCAAATGGCCGGACGATGCCCTGAAGGTCGTCTCGAACACGCAGGCCCCGGCCAACGAGTGGGCGCACGTCGCCTTCACCTACGACGGCTCGGGCAAGGCGGCCGGGGTGAAGATTTACCTCAACGGCCAGGCGCAGGCCGTCGGCGTCCAGGCGGATGCTCTCAAGAACTCGATCAAGACCGAGGTGCCGTTCAAGATCGGCTCGCGGCACACGTCACAGTTCGTTTCGAACCTCGCGATCCAGGACGTCCGGATCTACAAGCGGACGCTCGCCCCCGAAGAGCTCGAGTCGCTCGCCCGTTCGTCGAAGTATGCCACGATCCTCGCCAAGGCCGCCGATCAGCGGACGCCGCAGGAAGTCGACGAAGTGTACCAGTGGTGGCTCGGCACGCAGGACGAGGAGTACCGCAAGCTGACCGCCGATGTCGCGGCCCTCGAGCGGGAAGACAAGGACATCCGCGCCCGCGGCACGGTCGCCCACGTGATGCAGGAGAAGACCGAGCCGGCGATGGCATTCGTCCTCAACCGGGGGGACTACGACAAACGCAAAGATCAGGTGACTCCGGAGGTCCCCGCCATCCTCCCCCCGTTCCCGGCCGAAGCGCCGCGGAACCGGCTCGGCTTCGCGCAGTGGCTTCTCAGCCCGCAGCACCCGCTGATGGGGCGGGTCACGGTCAACCGCTTCTGGCAGGAGGTGTTCGGGACCGGCCTCGTCCGGACTTCGGGTGACTTCGGGATCACCGGTGAACTGCCGAGCCATCCGGAACTGCTCGACTGGCTGGCGGTCGAGTTCCGCGAGCAGGGTTGGGACGTCCGCAAGTTCTTCAAGATGCTCGTCATGTCGGCAACTTACCGGCAGGCGGCGATCGCGACGGCGGACAAGCTCGAGAAAGATCCGTCGAACCGGCTCCTCGCCCGCGGTCCGCGGTTCCGGATGGATGCCGAGATGGTCCGCGACTACGCCCTCGCGGCGAGCGGACTCCTCTCCGCCAAGATCGGCGGCCCGAGCGTCCGTCCGTACATGCCGGACGGGGTCTGGGAAGCGGTGGCGATGATCGGCAGCAACACCCGCGACTACCGTCGCGACACGGGGGAAAGCCTCTACCGCCGGAGCCTGTATACCTTCTGGAAGCGGAGTGCTCCGCCGGCCCAGATGGACATTTTCAATGCCCCGAGCCGGGAGCAGTGCGCCGTCCGCCGCGAGCGGACGAATACGCCGCTGCAGGCGCTGATGACGCTCAACGACGAGCAGTTCGTCGAAGCGGCCCGGCATCTGGCCCAGCGGATTCTGAAAGAGGGGGGCGCGTCGTTCGAATCCCGCGCCGACTTCCTCGCCCGGCGGATCATCGCCCGGCCCTTGCGGGCCGAAGAAGTCACGCTGGTCCGCGGCTCCTTCGAGGAGCTGGCGGCCTACTACAAGGACCACGCCGAGGACGCGACTCGCGTCATCACCGTCGGGGAATCGAAGCCGGACGCCTCGCTCGCGCCGGCGGAGCTCGCCGCCTGGACGATGCTGACGAACGAGCTGATGAACCTCGACGAGGTGCTGGTGAAGTAGTGTCTCCACTCGCCTGGGTCGCAGAACTCCCGCGGTGGATCCTGTTGTCGCCGGGTGTGGTCGCTGGTTTCGTGTTTCTGCTGGTGCTTGTCTGGTCGGTCGTGAGGCCGCGACGGAGGGTCGTGGCCGATCCGCTGGAGGCGACCGAGGCCTCGGCGATGGCCCTGTGGAATTCTCTGCCGGCGGATGACGACCTGCGGCGCCGGCTGGAGGCGATCGACTGGGAGAGCTTCGACGCAGCCGACCGGCGGCAGAGCGAGGTACCGAAGCTGATCGTCGCCTTGCAGGCCGAGGAAACGACCGCGATCCAGGCCGTCGATGGTCTTTCGCGACTGCTGTGCACGGGAGGAGAGAGCCTCTATTCCGCCGCGTCTCCCGCGACGCCGTTTCTCATCGAGGCGCTCGGTCGAACCGGGGGAGCGGTCCAAGCCAGGATCGTCTCTCTGCTCCAGGACTTCGGCTGGTGCACGAACGTCGTGCACGTCGGCGAGAGGCTTCCGCAGTGGGGGTTCGTTCTGCGGGACCGACTGGTTGAGGAGATAGGCCAGTTCCGGGCTTTGGCAGGCTCTGCCGACGAAAGGGTCGCCGCGCCCGCACGCGAGCTCATCAAGGACCTGGAGTCGTCTCCGCAGACTCCCCCCTGAGTGGCGTCGGTATCCAATGTGGATGCCGTCTGAGAGCGGTCGACCTCAAGGGGTGGCCGGGCGGACCAGTCCCATCTTCTCGTTGAACTCCCGCGGGTCGAACGGGTCGGGCTTGGCGGCCTTGCGGACTCCGTCGAGGAGTTCCCGGTCGCTGACGCTCCGGGGGATCGCTTCGGCCGGGGTGGAGGTTCGTTCCGCAGCGGGGGCTTCGGCTTCGGCCGAGAACGCGGCGGGTTCAACTCCCGAGAGCTGCTTGCCGTCGATCCCGGCCGGGGCAGTGCGGCTCGGCTCGAGGACGATCGACCGCGCCGGGCGAAGCACTTCTTCCCGGACGGTCCGCCGGGGCGCTCCGCCGCTCGCCGTGGAGGCCTGCTCTTCGCAGGCCCGGAGGACCCACCCTTTCAGCAGTTCATACTGGTCCATCCCCTTGCGGCCGACGTAGACGCTCGTGTGGACCGGCGAGTGCTTCTTGTCCCGCGGGATCGACAGGATGGGGCTCGACTCGGGGGACTCGACGTTGAGGTAGCCCAGCACCTGCTCGAGGTTGTGCTGGCTCTGGTACCGCTGGCTGCCGCGGCCGGGGAAGACCGGGAGCAGCTTGAACTCCCGCTCCGACGCCGCCCCGTGGCAGGCGGCGTTGCCGCAGGAGTTCATCAGGAGGGGCTGGACCTGACGGATGAAGTCGGCGTTGGTCCGCGTCGTGAGCCCCTGCGCGGAGCGGGCTTCGGTCGCCGGGGCGGCGGGGATCAGCGCTGGCGTGGTGGCGGCATTCACCTGGTTGGTGGCGGAGTCGATCTTGAGGAGCAGCTGCCGCAGGTCGCTCCGCTGCGGTTCCATCCGGATCGCCGCGAGGCATTCGTTGCGGGCTTCGGTGTAGAGCTTCTGCTCGTAGCACCAGCGGGCGAGGTCCTGCCGCTCGGAGGCGTTCGCGTTGACGTGGTTCTCCCGCTGCTTCTCGTACGCCTCCTGGACGTCGGCCGCGGTGAGGCGGACCTGGTCATAAGGGAGGATCATCCGGCCGCGGGGACTCTCGGCCTGATAGCCCCCCGGGACGCTCGTGATCTTGCCCGTGAACGTCCGCCCGTCATGCAGCACTAGGCAGCCGGCGGTGAAGTCCGCCGCGGGGAGCCCGAGCGCCTCATCGGCCGACTTGGGAGCCTCGCCGTCGAGGCCCGTGAGCCCGGCCGCCGGAGTCAGGAGCGCGGCGGGAGTCATCGTCGGCGCCGCCCGGATCGAAGGAGCGGTCGAAAGGGGAGCTGCCGGCTGCGCGGGGGTGACCGTCGTCTGGTTCGTGGAGAAGTACGTCCGTTCCGCCGCCAGCCCTGACGCGGCCGACAGAGAGGCCAGGAGGAACAGGAACGGGCGGGGGAGGGACATGAGAGACTCCGGAGGGCGAGCCGGCCCGAGGGGGGGAACGGGCCGGCGCGATCGGCCGGAAAGTACCCGGACCGCCGCAGTCTCCCCTCGCCCGGTTTCCGGCCGTTGCCGTTTCGCAACACCGCAACCCTCCCAGCCCTCCCATCCCTCCGTGCAGGAGGCGGATTTCGCCGGTTTCACGATGCCGGGAGGCAACGGAAGCGACCGGTCCGAACGACTGGTAAGGCGAGCGCCACGCTCACGGG